>SDBU01002115.1_pt1 | contig 27013 bp, 31 predicted proteins | sample 2277071 | NCBI WGS metagenome assembly SDBU01 (sample SAMN10397929, study PRJNA504765) | marine sediment metagenome | isolation source: marine sediment core GS08_GC12, 126 cmbsf | place: Arctic Ocean: Gakkel Ridge, Loki's castle | collected 2008 | reverse complement strand
AAAACGCCGATATTGCTGTAAAGTGTTATTGTATAAGGAGTTAGTTGACGTTGCAAAATATCAACACGCTGCTGCCAAAAAGAAACACTGTTGAACAGGGGAAATCTTTTATAAATGCGAAGATTTATTTATGTTGTAAAGTCTTGTAGAATAAGGACTTGTTATTTGATGAGTAAAAAACTTTCATAAATGCGAAAGAAAAAGTTTGACAAAGTTGCTAAAATGTGGTAGATAGGGATTAGGTTTTGACCGCCTATGCGGTTTTGCGGTGACATATAATGTTTTGAGCTAAGGGGTGTTCTAAGCACCCTTTGGCTTGCAACCAACATCCTGAAAGGGATTTAATAATAATGGGTTCTTACAATCCAAGTGCTTCGGAAGCAAATTTTGAGTTGGTAGCAAAGTTCAACGCCAAACTGCTGCCTGAAAATGCTACGGGCAAAATTCTTGATATAGGCGCATACAAGGGTCTGTTGGAAAAGTATTTACCTAAATCTTTAGATTATTCAGGAATAGACCTTTGTGACTGGGACAATGCACATATTGTAGCTATGGATCTCAATGTTGGAAAACTGCCGTTTATAGACAATGAGTTTGATTATGTTCTTGCCGCTAATGTAATCGAACATTTAAAACTGCATCCTAAGATTATTCTGAGTGAAATCAAAAGAGTGTGTAAGCCAGGTGGTACGGTTATAATAAGTCTCCCAAACGACAAGGGATTAGCATCACTATTTTTGCCTCAACCAAGAGGTTTGTTCAGATTCTTTATCGATATGCCACCACTGGAGACTCAGGAATTTGGGCATTTCTGGGCTTTCGATAGTAAGCTTTCCAGAAGTGTTGTGTCACAATTTTTCAACATAAAAAAAGAGGAATATAATAATGGGGTCATTTTGTCTAAGATTCCATTATTTAAAAAAATAAAGTTTTTGTGCAGCGATTTCTATATGATTAGTGAAAATACCGAACCAATTTGTTAGCTAACCGGGCGGGGACGAGAGTGAGAACTATGCAAAGGACTGAGAAAGTCGATTAAATGGATTAAAAGGCTCAAAACCGCCCAAAGTTAAGGAGAGATAATGGAAATAAACATTGAGCAGTTGACTAAAGATGCGTTTGATAATATCATTAGAGAAGCTGCTAAACAAGTTATTGTAACGAAAATCGGGTGTGGCATCCAAACTGAGTTAAAAGCGGCTATTGAGGAGGAGTCTGCCAGATTATTAAGAGAAGACGATGAGATTAAGACTTTATTAAAAGACAGGCTGAAACACTGGCTAAATGAGCAATAAACCGCCCAAAGTTAAGGAGAGATAAAATGAGAAGTATAATGGATAAATGGAGGTGGATGTTTGGGTTTAGGTACGAATTAAGCGCCGATGGCAGGGGATTATTGAAGTATTTTACTCCAAAGGACTTTTATCATGTTCATTCAGATGAACTGACGCGCCGCGAGAAGTGGACTCATCGAGCGCTTAAAAGGCTTAAAAATAAGGTTAGGTTTGCGATATGAACCGCCAGCAGTATAAAGCGGCGATGCAATGGTTAAGGTTTGCAGCGCGCGAAACACATAAGAAAATAGACTATAAAGCATTAAACAAAGCTATTGACAATATGATGGTATATGGACATGGAGTGTATAAATGCCAAACATAACAGACAAAGAGTTGTTTATTAAGGTATTGGCGCAAGTAGTGGCTGAACAGTTAAGAAAAGTACTACAGATACCTAATCCACTGGAGATACTGAAAAGGATACTATGCCATCAATAAAAGACCAAAGTACTGTTAAGGAAATAGCAAGGGAGTTTATAAGCAACGGCAGGAATAAGACAGAAGCTCTAAAATCAGTAGGATACAGTCATAAATACATAGATAACTTTGCTGGTAAAATATGGGGTAATATTGGGTTAACGACTGCTATCGCTGAAATAGACGCTAAAACAGCGAAAAAGTGTGAGCATAACCGTAAAATAGCCATAAAACTGCTCACTACTGACTTGCAGTATCTTACTGAGAAGGCTGCTGACGGTAATATTCAGGCGATACAGGCAAGAACGGGGATAATACGTGAATTAGACGCGATTAGCAACCTGCACAGCAGTACATTGCACACTGATACTACTCAAATCGATGAGCTTGAGGCTGCTGAGCGTACAGAGGCTACAGCTATCGCTGCAATACGGTTATTGGGGTCGTTGAAGCCTGTTGAAAGCGAGGTCATTGATGTATAAGGACAAGGATAAGCAGCGAGAAGCGAACAAGGAAGCGGCTAAGCGTTATAGGGCTAAGCGTAAAGGTATGACGCAGAGTATGACGCAAGGTATGACGAACCAACAACCACCCATCACACCCGAACAGGTAAGCATAACTGCTCCCGCCGACAGGCTGCAATCGAGCAGTGTTACGGCTGAGCCGAGCATCGCAGAGTTTGACAAGATCGCTGAGCTATATAATAAGCCAGTCAAGACACAGAGCTACAATCCCATGATGGTCGGCTATGTGCCGCCGAAAGGACAAGTGAGGTAAAGTTAAAATGGATAAGATAAAATATATACCACAATCACACGTTATAGCTATAGTGTTGGCATTAGGCGTTGTGGGCTCTGCCTTGGGCTGGGTGCTCAGTCTTCTATTGATACGGATGGGTTTATGAAGTTAGACGGAGTAGGTGTCGCCACGCTAACAGCCTAACTCAAGACGAGGGACTAATACAATGCACAAACAGAGCTTACAACGAGGGGGGGCTTAAAAAAGGGCATAACCCCCAAGGGGGGCGGTGGCATCGGATAGTATAGTCCTCCACTAATTATATATGGACTTTAAGCTATGTTAAGATAGGTAAGGAGAAAAAGAATGACTAATTGGGAAGATTTACAAACTCCAGTAAAAGAGAGAACCGAAGAACAAAGGACGAATCCAAAAACAGCTATGGGTAAATTGGGGTTAGCTTTACGTTCTGTAATGTTAATAAAATGCCGTAAGGAGAAAAGGTGATGGTAAATACATGCCTGATTTGGTTAAGATAGACCGCATGAAGTCTTTGATTAACTCCGAGAGATTGGCGAAGATGCAGGTGGCATGATGGCTCAGATAACTACTAAGTACAAATGCGGCGATAATGTCTTGTGCAACGGCAGAGACGGTATGATAACTGCCATATTTATTCGTGGTCGTGGCAGGTCTTACGAGTTTAGTTTCGCCGACAATAACGGTAATCCTACTTGCGTTAATGCTCAGGAATTTGAGTTGACTAAGATTGAACAGAATCCGTTGGGTTTTAAAAAGGAGAAATAGAAATGGCAATATGGGAATCAGAATCGATATTTTACATTGATGAAGATGGAACACCTCATTTTTTAGTTGAGGTAAGTTCTTGGACAGAAGATAGTTAAATTCAGGTATTATCTGATAGCGATAGTAATTATCGTTGTGATAGGATTGATATTATGGTGGCCGGAATGAAAGACTTAACTCCAGAGCAGGTGGCGAGCGTTGACTGTGGTTACTGGGCGTTTCTAAAGAAGATTCGCCTTCAGGCCGGTTTATTTACGTTTGAAGGCAGGGAGTATCAGTTAGAGCCTATGAGTTCATCGTCACGGCGGATGTGTTACCTTAAAGCGGCTCAGAGTTTCGGTGCTACTGAAATGGAGATACTGAAAGATTTACACGGAATGATATACGACCATTTTCCTTTAGGTGTACTGCATACATTTCCTACCAACGATGAAGTCGGCGAATTCAGTAAGTCTCGGTTCAAGCCTTTGATTGCCGCTAATCGTGAGGCCATAGGTAAATACGTAAAGGCACAGAAGGGTAGTACCGATACGAATTCCCTGAAGAAAGTCAAGAACTCTTTTCTGTTTCTTCGTGGTGCGAGACTGAGTGAAAAAGTCGGCGATTCTACTGAGAGTACATCGTCCAAGACCGCCGGTTTTTCAGTTGATAAATGTGTATTCGATGAAGTCGATTATATGGATATGGACGTAATCGAGAAGTTCAAGGGTCGCATGGGTGAGAGTCTTGTTAAGAAAGAAGTATATTTAGGTAATCCTTCTCACGAAGACTTTGGTATTCACTTGATTTTCCAGCAGTCCGACCAGAGGTACTGGTTCAGGAAATGTGATTGCAGTGGTCTGATTTCAACTGAAGTCGCTACGACATCTCGCGGCAACTGGACTTGCGCTGAAAAGAGTTTCCCTCAATGTGTTAAAATCCGTTCCGATGGTACGGGGTATATCGGTTGTGATAAATGCGGTAAAAAGATTCCCACGTGGGCGGGCGAGGGTTCCGCCGAATGGGTTCCTGATTATCCTGATAAATCGAATTATATGCACGGCTACATGGCGAGTCAGTTAATGAGTCTGCGTAACGACCCTGCCGAGATACTGGAGGATTTCATTAACCCTCCGTTCGGTAATCTGGCCGACGTTTACAGACTCCGGTTAGGCAAGCCGTATTCCAACAGGGACGAGAAGTTAAGGAAAGGCGACGTCCTCGCCAACTGTGGTTCCGACTCTCCGGCGGTAAGTCATTTGGGCCCGTGCGCAATGGGAGTGGACGTAGGTAAGATTAAGCATGTAGTAATAGGAATCAAGACCAGTAAAGACCGGTACGAGATAATTAAAACGTGCAAAGTTAAAAGTTTTCGGGACGTATATGATTTAGCGAGGAGATACAACGTCAAGAGCGATGTGGTTGATATACGTCCTTACGAAGACGAGGCCAGGGCGTACCAGAAATCCACTAAACACAGGACTTTTCTTTGTGAGTACAGCGATACCCAGATAGTAGAGGCTACGTTCAACGATAATACCGGAATAGTCAAGGTTCATCGAACAGGTATTTTCGACCAGAGTCATAGATTACTTTCACAGGGAAATATAAGATTACCTTACCAATGCCCCGAAACCGAGGAGTTCGCCCGTCAGTGCTGCAACTGCGCCAAGTTCGAGGAAAAGGACAAGCGCAAAGGTATTATAGTTTTCAGATACAAACCTACCGGCGACCGTCAGGAACATTTTAGAAACGCCTTGAACTATTTTCTTTTAGCGGCAAGCGGTCATAGAGTCGGCACTGTTTCACCGTACAAAAAGAAAAGGCAGTTAGTGGCTAATAATAATTACAGTCGTTAAGGAAAGGATAAATAATGGGTAGTATATTCGGCGGTGGTAAAACTAAAGCGGTCAAGCCGCCTGTGGCCGCTATACAAGCGCCTGCTGCGGTTCCGGAGGTGGGTGCGGAGGTGAAGGATATAGCGAGGCGTAAACGACCGCGCGGGTTCAGGGAAACATTTTTAACGGGCGACTTAATTCCCGAAACAGGAAAGAAAAAGGTTTTTGGATAATGGCTGAAGAAAAACAGGCAATCAGAGTTATATCTATATTTGACACAGAGGTCGGTTCGGCGGAAGTAGTAAATTTCAGGTCTATGTATCAGAACGTCGCCGATCTGTTCTTTCCGCGTGAGAGTAATATCATAAGTCTCAAAACTGCCGGTGAGGAGTTAGGGAGTGGCCTGATAGACCCCACAGGGAGAATGGCAAACGAAGAAATGGCTTCCGGGTTTTCTATTATACTATTTCCGTCCGGCCAGAGATTCTATAATATAGTAATGGCTGACCGGAGATTAAACGATATTGAAATCGTCAAGCGTACTTTGGGACAGTATACTGATATATCACACGAAAAACGTGCGAATTCTAATTTCATGCTTCAAGCCAACAATACACTTTTATCGCTCTCGGCGTTTGGAACGGGAAATATGTTTTCCGAATGGCTTCCGGGCACCGGGTTGAATTATCGTGACTATGATGTCGGGATGTATGTAATCTTTGAAAACAGTAAAGGGCTGATAGACGGTGTGATGATAGAGTTCGAGTTCACTGCTGACCAAGCTACGGAAGAATGGGGAGATAAAGCGGGGGCGACTGTCATTGAGGCTATGGAAAAAGATGAGACCCAGCAGAAGAAGTTCAAATTTATCTGGTCGGTCAGGCCTCGAAAAAACCGGCAGTCGTTTTTAATAGATAAACTGAATATGCCGTTCGAGGACTTGATAGTGAATCGGGTGGATAAGGTCGTAGTCAGAGAAGACGGGTTTAATGAGTTTCCATTCTCCGTATCGAGATGGGCAACATCTTCCTCTGAGAAATGGGGTCGCGGTCGCGGAACTATGGGACTTCCGGTAGCAAGAGGACTTCAGACAATTAAACGTGACTGGCTTGAATGTGGAAATAAATGGAACAATCCTGCAAGAGAGGTCTTGGAATCGTTTGAGGGTGAGGTCAGAGTATTTCCTAATGCCAATAATTTCGTAGCCGAGATTCCGTCCATCAGAGCAATCGACCAAGGTGTACGAGGCAATTTCCCATTTTCTACCGAGACCCTTGAGACGGAACGGGACGAACTTAGAAAAATCATGTTCAATGATGTATTCGTTCAATTAAGAGACTTAAAGGGCGACCGTCGTACTACTTTAGAAATCAGAGAAAGACTCATCGAGGGGTTACAGAGATTGGGTACACCGTTTGGCAGGCTTCAGGCGGAATGGTTAACTCCGATGGTAACGAGAGATATTATGTTGCTGTTAAGAAATGGTCAACTCCCGCCTCTGCCGCCTGAGATGCAAGGTAAATCGTTCAAGATAGAATATGTCGGAAGACTGGCATTGCAGTTAAAAGGTCAGCAGGCAAGAGGTTGGCAACAGTGGGTTGGAATCGGCGTAGAACTTGAAGGAGTATTTCCCGCGCTGGATAATGTCAGGATTGACCAGGGTTATCGTAGACTTGGTGAGACTCTTGGTGTTTCTGTTGAAGATATGGCGACACAAGACGAGATTGATGATAAACGCGAACAACGTGCTGCCGATATTGCAGAACAAAAAGCACTTGAATTGGCTCAGGTCGCAGGTCAGGCGTACGGGCAGACTACTAAAGCCCCTGAAGAAGGGTCGTTGGCAGGGGCGGTTACGGGAGTATAAAATGGCAAAGTTTCCGATTAACAATTGCTTAATTGAACCGAAAGTTTGGATAGAATACCAAAGAATAAATTTAGAAAAGGATAATTTCGCTCGGCAGTCATGGGCAGATGCGATACACAGATATGATTTAATGCCGGATGGTTGTAATGTAAGAATTCGAACTAAAGGCAAAGAATCAATTTGGGAGTATTTGATGTAATGCCGTTTAAGTCAGCAAAGCAAAGGAAGTTTTTGTTTAAGAATAAACCAAAGGTTGCTCGTAAATTGGCGAAGCATCCCAAAAAAAGAAAGAGTAAATAATGCCTGGACATACCCCGAAAGAAAAAAAGAAAAAGAAACACAAAGTTAAGAAAGGCAAAAAGAAATGAGCGAATATCCTGAATGGCGAAAAAAAGCCAAGGAGTTAGGTATAAAAATGTATCGGCGTACAAAAGTCGATGTAATCGCGGAAATTGAAGAGAGACTTGCAGCGGAAAAGCCCGAACAAATGACGGTTTCACTGGACACTGTGACGGTGATGAATTTAATCCGCAAGGCTATGAAAGACCTTGCGATAGAAAAAGGTTTAGACCCTGATAAAGAAATTAAAATATCGCGGTTTCAAATCCGCACAAAACGAAAAGGTGTTATTAAACTAATTGGAGAACCAAATGACAGTCAAAGCAAAGATAATAGCGAAGAAAGCAGCGGAAGCGGCAGTGAAAGCGGAAGCGAAAAAATCTAAGGTAGAAAAGAAAAAGACCAAAACGAAAAAGAAAAAACATGGAAGAAAGAAGCCCGCAAAATAAACTTGCACTAAGTTATCAAAAATGTTTTGATAGCAATGACGGCAAACCTGTATATGAAGATTTAGTAAAGAAGTTCGGGCAAACTAAGACCGTCTTGAAACCTGTTGATAATACGGGCAGGACAGACCCTTATGAGATTTGTCGCAATGAAGGTAAACGTACAGTAATATGTTACATTGAAACAATGTTAAAAAAGAATATTAACGAAGATAGACCAGAAGAAGCAACTAATAAGGAGTAATATTATGGCAGATGAAGGGACTACCGAAACGACTGCGACGACCGCTGAAACTACAGCGACTACCGCAGTAGCAACGACGACCCCTGTAAGTTTTATTGACACAAACGGAACTTTTACTGAGGGGTGGAAAGACCACTATGTACCCGAAGAATACAGGTCAGACCCCGTATTTGACAGAGCTAAGACTATTCAGGGTGCGATGAGCATGATAGCAAATTACGAAAAGATGAAAGGTGCTGATTCTATTACCATGCCAACTGAAGGTTATAGTGAGGACGATTGGGTTGCATGGCACAAAGCAGGTGGAAGACCGGAAAAGGCCGAAGATTATGGGATTACCCGACCGGAGGAAATGCCGGAAGAATTATGGAATGCTGACAGATACACTAAGTATTCTGAATTGTTTCATGGACTGGGACTTAACCGAGTGCAAGTAGATGGGATTATTCAAGCACAAGCTGTCGAGGTCTTGGAGCATACCAAAGGTCTGGAAGTCGATGCAGCCAATGCGATAGAGACGTTAAATAACGGCTTACTCACAGATTGGGGCAATGCCTATGAACAAAAGAAACATCTCGGTAATGTTGCTATCGAGCAAGGTGTTGACAGTCCCGAACACAAAGAACGTATTTTGGAAAAGTTTGGTAACGACCCTGATATGATTAGACTTTTGGCTAATCTCGGCGGTAAGTTTCAAGAGGCAGGTTCTATTGTACCGAAGATAGTAATTGAAAGTACACCATCAGATATTACTGCGGAAATAAATAAAATAATGACATCACCTGAGTTTTTAAGTGATAACAAAGCCGTACGCGAGGAAGCATCGAAAAAACTTACGGCTTTATACGAAAAAAAGAGCAAGGTCGCAGTACCTACATAGTAGACGCGGCAAACATTTTTTGTGGGATTACCTCTAAAAAAAGACCCCAAAAAATGGTAGTATTCTACCCGCTTACCGGCGATAGGCAGGAAAGACCGGCAACGATTACCTTTCCGATAATTGAAGTAACAATTTATTGGAAAGGTTTACAAATGAGTATAACTTTAAGTGGTGGCATTCCCACTTGGTTTATCGACCGGTTCAAGAACACGTTATATCATGTTCAGCAGCAGAAAGATTCCAAGTTTGGAAAAGCCGTAACAGTTGAGTCTGTCTCTAATGCAGAAGACAAGGCTTTTGACATGCTGGATAAGTTCGAGCTTACCGCAAAGACCTCTCGCAATCCGCAGACACCCATAATCGATGCTGTTACGCAAAGGCGATGGGTATTTACTGACCCGTTCCACAATGCAGTGTTGTGGGACGAAGACGACGACTTGTCGGTTCTTCTCGACCCGAAATCAAATTATGTGAGAAACTTCGTACAGGCGGTTAACCGTAAGAAAGACGATATAATTCTTGCGTCTTTTGATGGTGCAGTTTCTTCGGGTCGAAGGGCGGCTGGTACAATTACCTGGGCGTCGCAACTTGGTAATACTAAATATACTGGAGTTGATTCAAGCGGTGACGTTACGGGTCGTACTATCGCGCACGATACTTCGGCAGGTAACGCAGCGGCAGGCGATACCAATTTGACCACTGAGAAAATCGAATTGGTCAAAGAATATTTCGCTAACAATGATGTCGATGAAGATATGCCTATCTGGGGCGCAATTTCACCGAGACAGGCAACTAATCTCTTTGGTCAGGAAGAGTATGTCAATATCGACTTCAACGACGCCAAACCTCTGACTAACGGTAAGATTATTCGTGACTGGATGGGCATTAACTGGATTGTTTCGACTAAGATTCTTCTCGGCACAGCCAATGACGTTGACCTTACTACTAATGTGTTCAGGTGTCCGTTCTGGGTTTCATCCGGGATAATTCTCGGAGTTCAGGATGCAATATCAGTTCGTATCGACACGCGTACCGACCTCTCTATGTCTCAGCAAATCTATGTCCACATGAATATGGGTGCGTTTAGACAGGATGAGGATTTGGTTTGTTTCGTTGAGTGTCAGGATACTTAATATTAACGGGTCGGCGGCAAAACAGTATGCCGGTTAAGACCCACCGCAGAAATGCGAATTTTTTAGGAGACTAATATGTCTTACAATAATTTGAATCACAAATTCAGAAGAAACAGGTTACAGGAACCATCTCAATTTTTATCGAGTGCCGACCTTTTTACACCGACAGCAGACCAAAAGCACATGCTCGGTGCAATTTACGACCTTAACGACGGTCGAAGGTTCAGGTATGTAAAAGACGGTGGTTCGGGACTGACGAAAGCAACGATGTGTCAGGCGTCTGTTCCGATAGGTGGAAATACCGAGGTTGTCAATACTAACGGTACGGAAGCTGTCGCAGGTGTTCAGTCTATCACAATCGGTACTACAACTACGGTCGCCGCAGATGCTTTAGTTGACGGGTATCTTTTATGTGTCGATGTTACGGCGGCGATTCTCGGTGATATGTATTTGATTAAATCGAATAGCGCCGGTACTGAACCTGTATTACAGATTGCAGACCAGGGCGGTATCAGGACGACTATTCCGGTAACTGCCGAGTTGACAATCATCAAGAACAAGTACCGTGATGTCATCACCGTTCCCGCCGCCGCCGCTACCGCTGTTCGGGTCGGTGTTTCGCTGGTTGATTTTACAGCGGACTTTTTCGGTTGGGTACAGACTTTAGGTTATGCACCGATGCTTGTCGATGCCAATACTTTAATCGTTGGTAATCCCGCCGGTGAAACAACTACCGCTGGAGTTGCCGGTGGTGTTGGAATTGTAGCTACTGACGGCACTGACCCTGTGTGGGGTATTGTCGTGGTCAAATCAACTAACGGGCAGACTGACCAGCCCGCCATAATCGACTTAATGCTGGAATAAGAAAGGAGACACAAATGAGAAAGTTAATTACAATTTGTTTGATAGTAATGTTTTGTGCTTCCGTTGCTTATGGTATTCCGAGGTCAAGTGACCGTGACGAACGTGGTGCGTTTACCGGCCCAAGGTCGGGACTCGCTATTGACGATAATATCAAGGCGACAACGGACGTAATCCACACTAAAGTCAGTGTGGGCACTCGTAACATCTGGTATGTGGACAGCGCAGAAAGCACTGGTACAGAGAACGGGCTTTCGTGGACGACTGCTACCGATACTTTGAACGAAGCTGTAGATTTAGCTGCTATCGGTGATGCTATTTATATACGAGACGGCCACAATGAACCCTTTACTACCGCCGACGCCGCCGATATTGACCTTGCCGGTCTTTACATCATCGGCAAGGGTAAAGGGTCACGAAAGCCGACTTTTGATTATGACGGTGTCGCCGGTGAATTGGTAATTGGCGCCGATAATGTTACTTTGATGAATTTAAGATTCAGGGCAAGTACCAATACAATTCTAAAGGCCATTGACATACAAACCGCTACAGCAAATGCGAGAATAATCGATTGCGATTTTGTAATTGAAGGTGGTACAGATGAATTTGTCGATGCGATTCAGGCCATTTCGACTACCGGCCTTGAGATTACAGGTTGTACTTTCGACGCCGGTACGGCGCAAGCCGCTACTGCAATCCAGTTAAGGTACAGGAACCTCGATACAATCATAGAGGATTGTTATATCTACGGTGATTACAGTACGGCTCAGATTAACGGTATGGGAACTTTGTCCTCCGACCTCTTGATTGACAATATGACTCTTATAAATGGAGTAGTCGGCGGATTAGGCACTGAACCTGTTATTGAATTGCTTACGGGTACGGTTGGTGTCATTAAAGATGTTGATGCTTATTGCAATGTAGCAACGGCTGGTCAGGCGATTATCGCTGACGGCTGTTTCCTGACAAGAATTACCTATAACGAAACATCATGGGCAAATTCATGGACGATTGGCGTTGCTATAAGGTCAACTACAGGAATGACTATTACCGGTGGTATTCAGGCAGACTAATGTTTAACAGACATCGGATTACGTTAAAGGACATCGGGATACTGGCAGCTCTTTCATTAGGGCTGTTGGTATTCTGGATTCCTTTCGTAATAGGATGTTCAGTAATTGTAAGGTGGTTTTAATGGTAAAGAATTTTCTTTATATATTATTGGCGATAGTCGGAACAATAATAATATCGGCGGCGATATGTCTTTTATCAAGCGTTGGATAAGTATAACCTTAATAACGCTCGGTATTTTCTGGGTCGTTTGGGTTCTGGTTTCAGGTGATTACCGTGAGCCGAGAGAAGTGATTTTAGATGAATATAAACTTGAAAAAAATTGAAAGCTGGATTTTGGTTATAGGTGTTGTTCTTTGTGGATTGTATTTGAGTCCGAACGCCTTCGACCGAGCGCTTACGTCCCGTCATATTATCTGGTGCGGGTTCGTGATGTTACTGCTGGTTTCTTTTTTTATAAGGAAGCCTGATATTTACTTCGATGTGATTCCGATGGGACTGATTATACTGTTATTACTCGAATGTTTGTCCGGTTTTAACGCTGTTAATAAATCCGAATGGCTGTACGTCGTTCTCCGAACGGCACTTATGGTAATATCTGTCTTTTTGTTCGCGCAGATAGATAAGAAGTATTTAATAAGAGCGCTTGTCGTATTGGGTGCTGCGTACTTTTGTATAGCTCAGTATGAGTTTATAAATACCGCTTACGTAGATAGTAAGGGAATATTCTGTAACAGGAACCCTTGGGCGGCAGCTCATTTTCTGATTCTGCCGTTTTGTTATTATTTAATAAAGGACAGGAAATGGCGATGGTTCGCCGTATCAGTCGGCGTCGGGTTAACGGTGAATTTATTTTTGTTAATGACCCGTTCCGTTTTGGTCGGACTTGGTGTGTTCTGGTTGACTATATTCATATTAGATAAAGGTTCGAGAAAATACCTGCTTGCTCTCGGCATTATCGCTGTTGGAATTATCTGGTTCTTCAGATTCGACAGATTTATAAATACCGAGACTATTCTGGATAGAAAAGAGATATGGACGGCTACCTTAATAATGTTTAAAAATAACCCGTTCGGTATCGGCGCCGGTAACTGGCGACTGGCTATATTCCCTTATATAAAATATGTGAATCTGGCGGATTCTTTCGTTGCCGGAGTGTGGCGGAATCCTCACAATGATTTCTTATTGGTACTTAGCGAATCAGGGTTCTTAGGTCTACTGACGTATTTAGGTTTATTCTGGTTTGCCGTCAGGAGGGCGGTGAAAAGTAAGAGTACGTTCCTCGCAGCCGGTCTTTTGGGGTATATGGCGATTGCGTTCTTTTCTTTTCCCAAAGAGAGACCTTTTCTATCTTTGATTTTATGCGTTATGTTGGCGATGACAATAAAGAACGAGGGCATCGGAGTCAAGTCGTCGAGGTCGTTTTTTGTTATATGTCTTATAATCCTGTCCATGTTCTGTGTTGTTCTGGGATACAGGCACAGGGCGTTAAAGTATTACACAGGTTTATTGCGGTCGAATAGTTGGAAATACCCATTAGAACATAGCGGTTTTTCTTTATTTTCGACATTGACTTTCAAGGGTGTTCCCTGGCATTGGTATACAGGAGTGGCGAAATATAAAATAGGGGAGAACGGAATTTACGACTTCAATCATGCGTTGAAATATTCCCCGCACAGCGTTCACGTATTAAACAGTCTGGGCGCCAGTTACGGAAGAAGAGGTGATATGGAACAAGCGGAAAAGTATATCAAGGAGTGTCTGGATTTGTACCCTGATTTCAAAGATGCGAAAATAAACATGAAATTGATGATTAAAATAAAGGAATATAATGGCTATAAATGACACGAAAATAGTCAATATGGCCTTCGGCAGAATCGGCGCTAAACGAATAAACGATATTGACGATGATACCGATACCAAACCGGAGGCGATACAGGCCAGACTCCATTTCGAGCAGACTCGTGACGCTCTGATTCGTTCGCATTACTGGCGGTTTGCTTCTGATAGAGCAAGTTTGTCTCAAGATACGGTTGACCCTGACTTCGAGTGGGACAATCAGTTTATTTTACCGGACGATTTTATGAGATTGAAAAGTGTTTTTGGTGACAATTCCACCGCTACTGAAAATACGAGATTTTCGTTCGCGTTAGAGGGTCAAAGACTTTTAACAAACGAGGATTCGGTAGATATAAGATATATCAAAAAAGTTACAGACGCTTCGCAGTTCGACCCGTTATTCGTCGAGGTTCTCGTTCTGTTATTAGCTGATAAGTTTATCGGGCCTTTAACCGGCGGCGACCTGCGAATACAGACGAAGATTGATAATGCTTTGGATAAGTTAATGCCGAGAGTCAGGGTTTTGGACAGGCAGGAAACGAATACTATCGGCAGAATAAATAATAGACCTTGGGTCGAAGCAAGAATACAAGGCGGTAGTTTTAGAATAGATAGGACTCCTATTGGCTAACGAAGTTAAATTCGGCTTTAAAACCGGTGAAACACTGACTTTCACCGCATTGCAACCTGACGGTTCCGCGCGCGGTTCCGCCGGTCAGAGTATGACAGAACAAGCTGCGACAGGTTACTACAGGGGCACTCCTTCAACCGCATTGGTCGCAGGTGATGTTGTTGTTATAGATGACGGTACGAGGAAAGTCGGTTTCGGTGAGTATCGAACGGAAGTAGATGCGGTTCTTATCGAAGGGTCTGATTTTACCGATACTCTTATCGGCGCAGATAGTGATACGTTAGAGAGTTTGTCAGACCAGTTGGATGGTTTGATTGGCTCGTCGTTTAAACATACGCTTAAATTCGGCCATGGAGAATAAATGGCTAATATTCCGATTATATCTTTTAACGCCGGTAAGATGACGCCTTTGATTGATGCAAGGGCTGATACTGAAAAGTATGCGTCCGGTTGCAGGATTTTACAGAATATGATACCGGTTATTTACGGGCCGGTAACACGCAGACCTGGTACGAAGTACATCGCGGATGTTGACGACCACGATATAAAATCCCGTATGATTCCGTTCATATTCTCCGCTACTATCGCTTATAAGCTGGAGTTTTCAGACCAGATTATCAATGTGTATTTTAACGAAACTTTAGTTGATTCCGATATATCCACTCCGTATCTGGAAGCTGATTTATTTGCTCTTCAAATCAGACAGTTCGCCGACGTTATGTGGATTGTTCATCCTTCTTACCGACCGAGAAAGTTATCGAGGGTATCAGCGACGGAGTTTACATTGTCCGTTATCACTTTCGATAAAGGCCCGTTCATCGAGCGTAACGATATAGTCGAAAAAGACGATGTTACGATAACTGTTACCGGAACAACAATAGCGACAGCGACCGCAGGCGGTGCGGGAGCGGGGTCGTTTACAATCACAAACACTACCGATACATCTTCTTTATTCCCTGTGAATCAAAGATTTTACGTTACTGATTCTACCGGTAATGATGCGGCGTACACAGTGAAAACGGCTTCTTTTTCAACTCCTACACTGACTATCACACCTAATGAATCCGTTGCGGACGGTACAGACGACGGCAAGATAATGGTTGACGGCGGTACGGTGACTTTAACAGCTTCGTCCGCTACATTTACTACCGGTTCATCGGGTCATACCAACGCGCTTTTTAAATTGACTCATAAAAGATTAAAAACGGTTTCCAAAGGTACTAAATCTTCGGGTACGGGGGTTATAGGCGACGCGATAGACGTCAAAGGGAGTTGGACATTTACAACCGGCGGTAACTGGGGAGGAACGGTGGAAATTCAAAGAAATGAAGATGGTACGAACTGGGAGACGTTTCGGACTTACGTTTCTACTCTGTCGGCGGGACAGGGTTCATTCAATGCCCAGAAGTCCGACGTTGAGGAAGCCGACGGCGTTCAGTACAGAATCAACGCTACGGCGACTATTACCGGAACGATTGAGAGTACCTTCATCGTTGATGAGAGTACGCAGGACAGTATCTTCAGGATAACCGCTACGGCCTCTACCACGTCCGCTACGGCCTTAACTATAGTAGCCGCGCCTGATGATACCGCCGCAAAGAGATGGGCTGAGGGAGCGTGGTCGCACGTCAGGGGTTATCCATCGGCGATTACTTTCTTCGGTGAGCGCACGGTTTACGGATTCACTAATTCAGACCAACAGGATATGTGGCTCAGTGAAGTCGGGCGGTTCGAGGATTTCGAGGCGGGGATAAAAGACGCCGATTCGTTCGGTCTTACTCTGCCTACGGCCAACAGGGGCAGGTGGTTGGGTTCGCTTGAGACTTTAGCCGCCGGTACTTCCGGTGATGAATGGCGAATCAGAGCGCCTTTGGATGAAGCTCTGACCCCTACCAACTGGGATATTAAGAGACAGACCGCTTTCGGCAGTGCCGATATTCAGGCGATGGAAGTGAACGAAGCGATTATATTCATAGATTTCGTAGCCCGCAAGGTCAGGGAATATACCTTCAGCGATGCCAAGCAGAAATACGTAGCGCCCGACCTTACCGCTTTGGCTGAGGATATTATGTCGGGCGGTATTACCAGCGCCGCCGTCCAGAAGAATCCCGATGCTATTATATGGTTTACCATAGCCAACAGTCCGTATTTGATTTCAATGACCTACGAGCGGGAGCAGAACGTAGTGGCTTTAGCCGAACATCCTTTGGGCGGTGATGGTATCGCCGAATCGGTCTGTGTAACTCCGAGTACCGATGAGGATGTAATTACATTAACGGTCAAGAGAACGATAGACGGCTCGACAGTAAGGTTCATAGAGGAAATGCAGCTGAGAGATTTCGGTTCGACAACGAGCGCCGCTAATTCTTTCTTCGTAGACGCAGGGATAGTCGATACCGGCGGTTCGACAACTATCACCGGATTGGGTCATTTAGAGGGCGAGACGGTATCAGTTTTAGTCGACGGCGCTGTTCAGACCGATAAAACGGTATCAGATGGCCAGATAACTATAGACGAATCAGGAGACAGAGTTGTTGTCGGTCTGCCGTTTACATATAAGGTATCTCCGATGAGAATGGATATTAACACACCGGCGGGGACTACTCACGGTTCTATTAAGAAAATCTCCGAGTTAGTAATAAGTTTTTTCGCAACCAGTCTCGCTCAATACGGCGATGGTACAGACACTTACGATATAGATTTCAGAACTACGGAAGTATACGATTCACCGCCTGCGCTGTTTACCGGCGATGTAACGGTTAGTTTCGACGGCGGATTCTCTACGGAAGATAATATCATAATTTCAGGAAATAAACCCTTACCGTGTACGGTTCGGGCGATAATTCCCAGAATACAAAAAACAGGGAGATAATATGACTATTGCCAATCAATCAAACAGAACGTCAGCTACAGGTTCGGGTTCGACCGGACAGGAAATTCCGTTCTTGTTTCCGATATCGGCTACGAGCGACTTGACGGTTTATAAACTGGTAACGGCTACAGGGGTACAGACGACTCTTACCGAGACTACGAATTATACTGTAACTATTTCCGGTGATACCGGTGGTACGGTAACGACCGTAACGACAATAGAGACTACCGAGCAGATACATATTGTTCGAGTTACTCCGTTTACTCAGTCCCTCGATTTGGTGGCTGGCGGGTCGTTTAACGCCGAGAATATCGAAGACGCTCTGGACAAGAACACCAAACTTACTATTCAGAACAAAGACTTGCTCGATAATAAGGCGATACTTTTTCCCGCGTCTGACCCGTCCCTTACTACGGAACTTCCCAGTGCTGTAAGCAGAGCGAGTAAAAATCTGACTTTTGATTCAAGTGGTAATGTAACCGTTTCGGATTCAGTTGAAACGGGTTCGGTGGCTTTTTCTACTTTTGGTACGAATATGGCGGAGGCTGCTAATGCTTTAGCTGGTAAGGCGGTTATCAATTTAGACCACGTATTCGATGTAAGGGATTACGGGGCGGTGGGAGATGGTACTACTGACGATAGGGCTGCGATTCAGGCCGCTATTGATGCCGCAAGTACAGCAAATGGAGAGGTCTTTTTCCCGATGCCTTCCACGTCTTATTTTATAAACGCTTCATTAGTCCCTAAGTCCAATGTTACCATAAGAGGAGTAGAAGGCTCTACCCTGAAATTCTTTAATATAAGAGCTTTTGATAATAGCGATGCCGTATCTCATTTTACAGTGCGTAATATCATTTTTGATGGACAAAGCGGTGCATCAAGAGGTGTGAATTTGGACAATGCTTCTGATTCACATATTTTAATCGAAAATTGCGAGTTTAAGGATTTGGGTATTGCTGGTAGTTTCGGTGCGGCAATATATATCGTGGGCGCTTCTTTTGTTAGGATATTAAATAACTATATTCACGATTCAAGGTCAAGTATAACTTGCATAAATGTTGACGACTTGATAGTTAAGAATAATTTTGTCAAAGACATCGGCCCTGGTGATGGCGCTGGCGAACAAGGATTATTGGTTACTGCTGATTCAGATTTTACTGGTGATACTGACATGAGAAGAGTGATTATAGAAAACAACATATTCGATACCATAAGTGACCACGGCGTATTCGTTAGGGATTATCATTACTTAGTTCCTGCAAATACCAGCACTTTGAAAGATGTTATTGTTAGAGGAAATATTGTAAAAGATACGGGCGGAAGTTGTTACGAACTTTATGCCGATGATATGTTAGTCTCTGGTAATATTGCTATCGACCCGTTTAATTCAGGTTTTATATGCCGTTCGGGTGTTAATGTTACCTTAGAGAATAATACTGCCAAACTTGTTACGTCCAGAACATCATCTATTTCAGCAGCGATTCTGTTTTCTTTTGATGTTTCAGGGCAATCGTTCCAGAATATTTCTATTAAGAATAACAAAATCTCTGGTGATGAATGGCGGGCAGGAATATGGGTGTTCGGCGATCCTGTTTTAGGGCAGGGACAGGGCATTGAAGTAACTGGTAATACAGTCATCGATGCAGCCTCGAATACACCGGCAAGTGCGATAAGAGGTATCACGGTAAATTATTATAACGATGTTCAAGTCTATGGTAATCGCTTAGATAATACCCACGAAGGTATTTCGGTAGGAAATTCAACTGATGTAACTATAAAAATCAATGACGTTGTTAATTGCACTGGAGGTAGTGGCAGGGGAATAAGAACAGATATCGTAACAAGGGCTGTTGTTTCTGATAATTTTCTTAATAATAATACAAAGAATTACGATTTAGACGCCGCCGATACAAGGTTAGTTGAACCTCTTATCACGGCAGATTTCGTATGTAACGAAAACCAAACCGTATGTAATGATAACCAAATAGTAATCAATGTTTAGGAGTTAAAAATGGCTTTAACTAATCAATCAATTTTGAATCATAGTGCTTTAGCGATGGTAGCGCAGGTATTAGGAGAAGATTTCAATGTAACTTCTGATACCGCTTTGTTTACAGTACCGCCAGGCAAGGAATTTACGCCGTTTGCGGTATCTATAACAAAAATATCGGCAACACTGACATCGGCAACGATTACACTCGGCCAGTCGGGTGCAAAAACTGATTTTCTGAACACCCAGTCATTGACTAATATAACCACCGCTGGCGGTGGAATTTGGCTGATGCCTGTTCCAAGTGCAACTCCGGCAAGGGAGATTGTTACTTATACCGCCGGTGAAATTTTTACGCTTGACCATGTAGTTGCTGATAATGCTACCGCCGATGTAAGTGTGTTTGGTTTCCTGAATGATGCCTAATGGAATTTAGAGAGACAACAACGGAAGATTTAGTTTTTGTAGCTAATCATTCTGTAAGCAGGGGCTTGCAGAAACAGCAGCCCGAACAGATAGATTACTGCTATACTCTGGAGCATGAAGGCAAAGTTCTGGGTGTCGGCGGGTTTAGATTGATAAACCTTACTACGGCATGGTGCTGGACGGACTGGAGTGATTTGACAGAAGGTCATATCATAACAGTTTACAGGATAGTGAAAGAGTGGATTGATTTATTCGCTAAAGAGCATAACCTGAAACGGTTGCAGGCATACGTGGAATGTGATTTCCCAGAGGCCGAAAGAATGGTTAAGCATTTGGGTTTTAAGTGGGAGAGTAATATGAAAAACTTTATGGGCGATAAAGATGCGTCAATGTATGTAAGGATTATATAATGGCTCCATTATTATTAGGTACAGCGGCAACTACGGCTGGCGTTGCCGGTGCGACTACTACCGCCGCAGCAACAGCGGGTTTATTCGGAACTGCGGGTGCTTTTGCTTTAGCCCCTACGGCACTGACTGTCGGTACGGGTATTGCCGTTGCCGGTCAGTTGCAGGCGGGACAGGCCGCTAAAACTCAGGAAAAGTCCGCTGAGAATATAGCTGCTTTCAACGTCGCTGTGCAGGAACGAGAGGCCAAAGCTATAAAAGAGCGCACTATTTTCGCAGGAAAGAGGCAGGCCAAAAAAGCGGCGGAGATAAAGAGCGCTCTTACCGCCAAACTCGGCGCAGCCGGTGGATTAGGTTCGCTTGTCGCCGCCGATTTAGCCGCCGAACAAGCCGCCGAACTGGAACTCGAAGGTCTTTTAATAGGTTTCGAGGGTGAAGAATTGGCGGGCAGGGCTTTATCTCAAGCCGAAATCGACAGGTTATCCGGCAGAGTAGCGAAACGCAGGGGCAAGGCCGCAGTGAGCGCATCTCGTATCAGGGCTGGCGGGACGCTTTTAACAGGATTTGGACGGACGTTTGAGAGGTAATTATATGGCTAAATTTCCAATAATCAAGGCTCCTGAACGGTTAGGCGCTGTACCCGCCGCTCCCCGCGCCGCCGTAAGCATAAGAACCGGCGCTGAGGCCGTAGGACTGGCTGTGGCGGGCGTGGGCGGAGCGCTGGTTGATTTAGGGGTACGAGCCGATTTAATCGAAGCTGATAATCAGTTAAGCGAAGCTACGAGAGAGGCCAATCGTATATCTAATGAGATAAATGATTTGGTTCGCCAGACGGAAGATACGAGTGAGGAATCGTTTAATAAAATAAATGAGAATATCGCAGCGAGAATTACTGCTCTCAGGCCGAAAAACGAAAAGGCGGCGAGGGCTTTCGACCGGAGAATGAGTGTGCTTTTGCCTCGCAATGAGGAGTTTATCGCTAACGCCCGCTTAGGAAAGATAGAGATTAACTTCTTAGCCGAGGAGCAGGCATTGTTGAACAACGTCAAACTCGGCGGCAGTCTGGAAGATTATTTAATCCATCTGCAAAAGGGCAGGAAGCTCGACATTTCCGGTCGTCAGACCAAAGAGCAACTCAAACCCCTGCAACAGACGGCGAGGGCGATAGCGGTACAGGCGGCGATAGTGGACGCTCTCAACGGTGACGATTTAATAAAGGCGCAGGCGCTTTTATTGCAGGCCGAATCCCTGACACCGCAGCAGGTATCGTCTTTGAAGGGTGCGATAAAAGCCGGTCTGGGAGTTCTCGAACAGCAGGCATTTGAAAAGGCCAAGGAGGTTCTACTTAGTAAAATACAGGGACTTCCCGCAGAGGACGCCTTTAAGATTATAGACGCCGATGAAACGATTCCTTTCGGCCAGAAAAAGTCTGTCAGGCAGGAGTGGTCTGTAAGAGAGACTATCTTAAAGAACCAGCAGGCAGAGGAGCGCAGGGCGATTCAGGCGACGGTGAGAAATGAATTTTTAGACAGGATAATACAGGGTCAGGACAAGACAAAACTAAAAGAAGAAGTTGACGTAGCCCGTGCAGCAGGTATTTTAACACCGGAATCCCACGTCGCTCTGGGTAATTTACTAAAGAATCCAGAGATAATAAATCAAAGCGATTCCCGAACGGAACTTGAAATATCGAGAAAAGTCAGGATTCGACCGGAGACTATAGCCCCCGACGAGATTATGGCGTTGGTCGGTAAAGGCAGAGACGGTGGTTTAAGTTTAGGTAAAGCCGAATCTTTAATCGATAAATGGCAATCATGGAAAAACTCCACTGAAAAGAAAAAAGAAAAAGACCCGAAAATATCCTCGTTCGCCAAACGGGGTCACGGTATTATAGACGAATTGGAAAATTTAGGAAAGCGGTACGGTTTGAAAGGCGCCAAGGCGGAAAAGGATTGGAAGACTACGGAGGATATTGCCGAGTTTCATAATATACTCAACGAATACCACGATGCCTTAGATACTTTTATGGATACGAATCCCACTCCGCCGCAGGTGAGGGAGTTCGTCGATAATCTTCTGACTACAGAAAAGCAAGCGCAGGCCGAAAGTTCTATAAGAAGATGGTGGCGCGGGCACATGCCGAACTATTTAGGCGGTAAGGCCGGTGGTACTTCCAACTGGATAGCCGAACTTGGCACGCAGTTCGACCGTCCGAAATCGGAGACGGAGTTTAATGCCCAAGTTGCGGCGATTGAGGATGAGGATGAAGCGCTGGCGTTTTATAATTTATGGAAGGACGATTTTAAGTAATGGCTCTTACTTTCGCAGAACTCAGGGTTAATAAAAAAACAGTTTCTTTTGATGAGATTCGTCGTCAGAAAAGAGAACGTGCCGAATTTGAGATTGAGGCCGGTCAGTCTCTTAACGAATCGGAAACGATAGCGAGTTTACTGCCGGTCGAGGACAGGGATTCCGTTACTCAGCTTCCCACCGATGAGCAGGCCAAGATGTCCAACGCTTTGAATTTATCGAGAACTTACGGAATTACTTTTGAAGAGGCATTACAAAATTACGATAGTCTGTCGCAGGAAATGTGGGGTACGACTAACGCCGTATCGGTAAAGCAAAAGATAAATACGGCGTTTAAGGAAGCCCCCGTTCGTACTGACGATAGGAAATCTATTTTGCAGGCGTCTAAAGACGCTTATAAAATAGCAGGTGTAAGATTAGTTAAATCTCTTGCCGGTTACGCGCAACTTTCCGGTTGGCTAAATCAGAAACTTACCCCGTTTGATGTAGAGTCTTACGACAAGACCCGCCAGTGGGGCGAGATGATGTCCAAAGGTGTTGAGGAATATTACAGAGTACATCCCGAAGAGCTTATTCAGGTAAGGGGTGATGGTTTCTGGGATACGACCGTTCAATATCTAACTCATCCAGAGGCCATAGTACAGGCGAGTCTTGAAACTGTGCCGATGTTATTAGAGGCGTATTTAGGCCATCTTACAGGTGTCAGGGCAGCCGAAGTGATTGGTAAGGGTATCAAACTCCTGCCTTGGATGGGTAGAGTGATGGGTATAGCTTCACCTATTATAGCTGAAACATACGCGGAATTAAGGGACAGAGGTATAGACCCTGCCCCTTCGCTGGCTCAATCCGTATTAACCGGTGTACCGGAGGGTATTATCGAAGAATGGACTTTAGGTAAGAAGATACAGATATTCAAAGGCGCCGGTAATATTGCCAAAAAAGGGATAGCGAAAACCACAAAAGATGTATTACTCGGTGGAACCAAAGCATATACAAGAGGAGTAGCGGAAGAATCCACTCAGCAGATTAACACGAATTTCTGGGATATTGTCTTTACCGATTCCGATACTAAACTCCTCGATAACGTCTCCGAAGCCGGTGCTGTCGGCGGGCTTATAGAACTTGGTTTGAGCGGTACTTTCGCCGGAGCCGGACAATTGCGCAGAGCCGGAACTTCTAAACAGGTATCTGACGAAGTGAAAATCGAAAGAGCGGAAGTTATTCGTGATTTAGTCAAAGAGAATATTGACTCCGTAGAGGACAGGAAAGAGGTAGATAAAGTCATTGACGATAAGATAGCCGAGATAAAAGAAGGCAAACCTACCCCTGAAATAAAAGAAGCAGCCGAACCAATACCGGAGACTTTTCAAGACGAAATCGACCAGGCGCCGAGATTCGGTTTACAGCCGACGAAAGACGGTTTCGCCGTTATGGACTGGGAAACCCAAAAAGAGGTAGCGACTTCTACTGGCAAAAGACATATACAGGGATTAGTTAATCAATATAACAGAGGCGAACTTACCGTAAAGGCCGAGCCGGTGGCGAGATTACTGCCGAGCGAGCCGATAACTCTTACTGAAAGGCAGTTACTTAACTTTGTAATGAAGGGGATGAGTAAAGAAGCGAGACGGTCGTTTACGGAAGGGGCGAAGCAGATTGTAAAAGAGCAGAAAGCCGTTGTTAAATTCGCAAGAAAACAGTTAGCCGGTCTGCCGATAACGCCCGCTCAGAGCAGGAAACTTTTATCTTTAGTAACTAAAACAAGAACCGAGGCGCAGAAGATAGACGCTATAACGATTATTGAGGTCATAAGAGAAAAGTCCCGTCATACCAAAGCAACCACAGAATTGACTAAGATTGTAAAATTCATCAATAATAAATCCGGTAAGATAATGCAGAAAAGGGGTATCAGGCCGGAGTATCTCGACCGCATAAAGGAAGTTACCGATTCGTTCCTGCTAAAGAAACCGACGGCAAAGACTTTGAAAGCTATCGACGGTCTTAAAAAACACATCGATACTTTAAGGGACAGTTTGGAAACCAAATATACGAGGGCTTACGCCGAAGAGCTTTTACCTACCAAACTCGTCGACCAGATAGATAAGATAGGCGTTCGCTCCGTATCGGAGATGACAGCCGACGAAGTAGAGGCCGTAACGCGCACGTTAAAACAGTTAGTCCATTTGAATCAGGTTAAGAACAAACTCATTCTCGGTCGTGTAGCGAGAGAGGCTGCGCAGATTCTCGAAAACGCTGTAGCCGAGCAGGATAATGTAATTGATAACAGTGTTACTTTAGAAGATGAAACGCTCAGAGACACCGCCCGCAAGACAGGTACAATGAGGTCGATGGCGAACTTCGTAGCCGGTAATAAGAACCACGACGTCGGGACTCTGATAGATACTATCACCGGCGGTCAAAAGGGAACCGGACATGAAATCATAGTGGAGGGATTTTCATACGGTCGCAGAGTACAAGCGGAATATCTCAATACTACAAACGACTTATACAGAAAAACCATAACGGATAATAATATCAGCATCGAGGATTTGCAGGAAATAAGTCCGGCGTTTTTCAGATGGTTCAAACAGGACAAAGCCGGTAAGATTAGAAAACTAATGTCCAAGGTCGGCACTTTCAAAGAGACACCGTTACACAAATTCCAGATAGGTAAAAAAACTTTTAGCTTTACGACAGCCGAAATGATGAGTGTTTATATGCACGCGCAGGCGTTTCACTTTAATCTGCCCCAAATGATAAGAAGCGGTATAGCTTCCAGAAGTAAGAAACTCGGTATGATTACTATAGAGCAGATAGAAGCTATCGTGGAAAAAGTAGAGGCGAATCCTAAAGCTCTTGCATTAACTAAAATGGCTGCCGATAAATATGAGAATATATCTAAAACACTAATCAATAAGACTTCGCTCGACCTTAAAGGAATAAAACTCGCTGGTGAACCCGACTACTGGCATGTGGAAAGATTTACCGCAGGCGGTGTAGCGGGGACGGAGTTGTATCGTATATCACTTCTCGAATCCGAAGGGCGTCTGCAAACAAGAGAAGGCAGCGGTAATCCTATAGTTATTCAGGATTTCTTTGAGGTTATGTTAGCCGACGACCTTGCTATCGGTGAGTACGTGGGAATGGCGAAACCGTACCGCTCGATGAAAATGCTTTTGAACTATAAACCTTGGCGCGAAAAAGTCGTTGAGTTAGGCTATGAAGAAGAACTGAGATTAACGGACACTTTAATAAGAGACATCGAACAGCAGCCGTCGGACGATACCGCTGTATCTGGTTTGTTGAATGTAATTCTTCGTGGTACGGTAAGAAGTGTTTTAGCCGAACCTGGTATTATGTTAGGTCAATACGCCTCTACCGGAGGTTATTTCGCACAGGATGTGAGTAAGAAGTACATCAAAGCATTAAGGGTAGGCGCTACGCAAAAGACCATCGACAGATTCAAAGCCAACTGGCCGACTTATAAACTCCGTGTGGAAGGCGGGGTTTCGAGTAAGGCGTTAGGCGATATTGCTAACAGCGACAGGGCGTTGCGGGCTTTTCTGGAAAAGCAGGATATTTTTAATATCTTTACCAGAGGGATACATCACTTTGATACTCTCGCCGTTACTGAAGCCGGTCGTATTACTGAAATGGAGATGAGAGATAAGAACATAACAGGTAAAAGTAAAGAATACTGGGACAGGCAAAGTGTTATACCGTCTGAACTTGAATTTGAAAGTGAGCAATACTGGGACGAGTTCAACAAACGAGCCGACTATCTGGTAAGGCGAAGCCAGCCCATGTTCAATAAAGAGAACAGGTCTATTCTGACTATCGAACCCCGCAAGGGGATAGGGATGTGGTTTTTGTTTCGGTCTTACGTCGACCAGCCGTTAAGGATAATGCACAGAGCTAATGTCGCCCGCAGGAACCATCGGATTTCCCGCACACAATGGGCAAATACGATTGGTACGGTTTGGGTAAGTCTTGCAGTTTATGCCGCTATCAGGCACATGGTAAGTAAGATAATTTATCGTGACGACGACGATATAAAAGATTTGGCTTTGGATGTGATTTTAGCGCCTGTGAAATTATTTACGGTTATAGGTTATCCTTTACAGCAGATAATCACCCGCTCTATCGACATCGCTCTCGAAGAAAAACCTTCATATCGCAAGCCGGAATTTTCAGCTCTGCCGGTCAAAATAGCGAATGAGATATTATCAGCCGGAGCAGATTTCGCCGAAGGATTAGGCCATCTGGGTACGGGTGCGGTTTTTGAATCGGGGCCGAGAAAGTTCGAGAATAAGGCCAATGCGAAGTTTCAGGATGGGACGATGAAGATATTAAAGACTTTATTTATGCTCTGGGGTTTGCCGGTACAGATACCACAGCGTGTTATTAAAGGTTTGATGAAAGAGAAAAAAAGAGGTGCGATTCTGTAATGCAAGTTCACCCTTTAATAGACCCTTTTGCCCTTAGAATTGATGGCGGCAACTCCCCCACCGCTGATATAAACTGGGGCGGTTTCAAACTCAGCAACGTAGGCGAATTGGTCGTCGATAACATCAATATCAA
>SDBU01002114.1_pt1 | contig 27019 bp, 61 predicted proteins | sample 2277071 | NCBI WGS metagenome assembly SDBU01 (sample SAMN10397929, study PRJNA504765) | marine sediment metagenome | isolation source: marine sediment core GS08_GC12, 126 cmbsf | place: Arctic Ocean: Gakkel Ridge, Loki's castle | collected 2008 | reverse complement strand
TTTTATCATAACAATTTTTATTTATGCAATATTAAGAATAATTTACCGGAAATCCAAGACTTTTAAATATTTGTTTTGATTCTGAAATCAACTGACCATCCAAGTGGCATGTGTTTGGGGTTCGTGGTTTCAAGAAAATGTGTTCTCCAGAGTTTTACAAACGCCATAATCATTTCCTCAGTATCTAATTTCTGAACAACATGAAACCCGTGGTCGTAGTTAATGCGATTGTCTTGCTTGAATTGATACATGTTGTTATCATGGTCTGCGTGAAGTAGTTGGTGCATTTTTAATAGCTGAATATAATTGTAATTACAAACAGTTTCAAATGGAATCCCGGTAGCATCGGAAATCGTTTTGAGTTTTTCTAACTTAACATCACGACTGATTTTTCCATGAGTCTTAAATAATGAATGTATTGTATTCAGGAGAATAGCATTTGGTTTTCCGACTTCACGTAGTTTTCCGGTGTACTCAGTATTGAGTTCATTGATGGTTTTCACATCAAACATCCTAGCAATTTCGTCCTTGAACTTCGTGGCTTCTATTTCATATTCACTATGTCTTTCATGTTGCATCAACACGACATCGTGATGGTTCTTAGATTTATATTTCTTAGGGAAATACGTTCTATAACAATAAGGAACGATATGGTGTCGTTGCAGAGCCTCATCGATTCCACTAACAACACATATCGCTTCCCTGACAGTTCTACCAAATATCTCATTGGCTTCAAAACCATTTCCTTTCGGTTCAAAAGTCAATTGAATCTTACCGTCTTCAGTACGTTTGGCTAACTTTCTTTCAAGATACCATTTGGCTTTCTTCTCGCCACACGTAAACATATGAGTTCCATCCGGGTGATAGACTTCCCAATTCTCAGCATTGAGATTCTTACTTCCGAGTTTCAATATGTTATTCCTGATTCTATTCTTGGCTAATTCTCCCATTATGTGTATTCATAAATCGTTCCTCGATGGTTTTGTAATCTGCGTTCAGAATAAATTCACGATATTCGTCACCTAATGACTCCTTGAATTTACCAATCGCATGTCCGAGTTCCTTACCTTTGAGGTCGGGAAGCCATGACATCACAATATCACCATTGAACTTCTGCGAAAGAATCTTATCTTCTCTGTCCTTCGCTTGTAGACTATTCAATTTCTCCCAAAGTTTGGCTTCGGGGAACTTAGCATCAATCATCGGTAGATACAATTCCTTGTTTTTTTGGAATTTGTATGACCTGAGAGTGAGGTTATTTTCCTCCAAGTACTTCAAGAAAATATGATACGATTTACGTTTACGGTTCCTTTTCTTATCGATACTCTTGAGGTTATCCATTTGGAAAATCTGAGCATCGAAATACTTAGTGTTAATTGTAAACTTCATGATGTCTTCGAGGGTTTCAAACCCCTGAAGGTATCTGTCGTAATCATAATCAGCAAACTCGAAGATTCGTCTTGCGTCATTTGTCAGCAAGATGTTCTGAGCCAGTCTACCATTGAAGTTCCTAAACTTATAGAACAACCCGTCCCAACCATAAGATAGACCAAACTTGTGAAAGGTCTTCCCCATGATGTTTCCGAGTGGGTCATAAGAATAATAGGTCTTCGCAGTTTCCCACATACTTTCCTGAATTGGAATGAAATCAATCTGAAAATTTTGGTAGTCGAATGAATACACATTGCCATTGGCATGAATGGCTTGTGGATTAAATTTTTCCTCGATATACGATTTCCAATTGATACCTGCACCTTCAGAAAGGCAAATAAGTAAATCTAAATCTCCGTGGTCTGGCTTGGTATGATAACAGGTTACGATTTCAGTATCAAGAACAATACCATTCCAATCCCTAAAAACCCTGTCTTTAATTTCTAATCCGATTCTCAGGAATTCTTCAGTGTTCTTTCTTTCGGTTGTTACACCGTACCTATTTAGTGCTTTTCCTCCCATTTGTTTTCTTTTTACAATTATACAAAAACAAATCGAATATGTTACGGTGTTTTTAAAATATTTTGAAACTAATTATACTTTCACTGGCTTCGAAGTCTGAAATATTCCAGATATCGGTTTGCTCACTTTCGTCAAAAAATTCTTGTAATTTTTCTAAATTGTCTTGATATGCTTCTTGAAGTAATTCTTCGGAACTACTGGCTTCAAAATTAAAAAAGTTTTCATCATCTACGTCATCACTATATTCAATTTCAACAGCAACAGTTTCAAGATTATATGACCAAACAATACAGTTCCCTTGTAATAAATATTCACCATTAAGGTCTTCGGGAATGAATTCATCTTGTATTTCTTCAAACAATTCATTGATATTCATATATTTACGTATTTATAATATTATAATTTTAACCATAAATAGAAAATTATTGTTGAAAAGTCGGTTTTAATAATAATTTTTAGCGGTAGTCACTCATTTTATATTTTCCAGAGATAGCACTTTTAGTGTCATAACCCCCTGCTTCTTCATCTGGAACTTCATACCCACTTAAATCACTGAGTGCTTGAGAACCGCCTTGGATGAACCAAGACGCTAGGTCAGTGCGTTGGTGGACGACATTTAGTATTTTATCAATGATTTGTAATTTAATCGCAGGATTTTGTTCACCATATAATTGTGTCGCTAATTGCACGATTGCTGCCAGACCGTAATCACTAAGATATATGTGTCCAGATTTGGGGTCTGTGAGATAGTCGAACAACCTGTCTTGCATGACATCGAATATCTTCCTTCTAATGTCCACAATATCCATGTTTGGTGGATTATAATGTTCTTCAATGAGTTGAGTTACTAATGGGTGAACTTCATCACAAGGTCTGTTATCTGGTTTGTGTTCGGCAGGAAAATCCATTTGTATTTGATTAGGGTCTTGGGGTTTATTGAAGTGACATCTCAGTTGTTCGTCAACCCAATATCCGATATGTTCTTCCATTACTTCATCGCTATCACCTCCTGCTGTGTGTCCTGCAATTTCTGTGATGACATCAATACGTAATACGTTTCTAATGATGGTTCTTTCAATATTGTCTATCATATTGATGTTTTGAACCGAACCCATTTTCATGTACCCTTCCCAGACTTTTTTTAATCTGGCATATGGTACAACCTGCCATGCAATGTTTTTTGTGAACTCCTGATTGTTAGCATAGAGGAAATCATCATATATTTCATCAATGATATTATCCCGTGCCTCATACATGTCATGAATATCCTCATCAACTTCTTTGAGGAAACTAAGAACTTCTTCTCTTATTAAATTAGGGACTGGTTTCATTAAACATAAATACAAAAAAAGCCAGAAAGAATTATCATGAATAATACCAAAATTATGTTTTCATAGTATTTACTATAAATGACATGTTATGTATGATAATAAATATTGGAGAAATCGAGTGGTTACTCATAAAGTAAATGAAGAGTTTTTTATTTCTAATTTCATTAAAGAATCAGTATATTTATTGGGTTTTATTTGGGGAGATGGTTATATTTCTAATAGTGGAACTAATAAACAAATTAGAATCGAATGTGTGTCCGATGATATCGACCAACTAATTCCTTTAATGAATACAACGGGTCAATGGACAATTAATCGAAGACAAAGAAAAAATAGAAAACCAGTTAAACTCGCATCAACCAGTAATAAGGAATTAGTTGAGTTTTTAATTGAAAACGATTATAAATTAAAATCAATCGAAACACCCACTAAGATATGGGAAGCGATTCCTGATGAACTAAAGAAATATTTTATTTTGGGATGGATAGATGCTGATGGTTGTTTTTATTGGAATGAAAAACATAAACTACGACAATTTTATATTTCTGGTTCATATGAACAAAAATGGGATGTGTTTGAAAAACTCTTGGCTTCTTTAGGAATTCAATATAAGGTGATTCGCATCAACAAAAAAATAAAATATTCAAATATTAGAGTTACTGGCAGAAAGAATATTAATAAATTAGGTAAATATATCTTTGATGACATTATACCGTTTCAAAGAAAATATGATAAATATAAATTAATTATCGCTTAATACACTCACCTTTCCTCCAATCAATTCAACGAGAATTGGGTCATTGACGCACATGTAGTCACCATCCAAGACAGATGCATTAATAAATGTGGTATTTTCAATTACTTTTACACCATATCCCTCATGAATGTGACCCATTGCGTGTATGGATGGCTTGATTCTCTCCATGACCTCCATGTATAATGAAGGAGAACCCTGATTACCGCTCCACGGAACGTTATCACCAATTCCATATGGTGGACTATGAGTAATCAGTACATCGGTGTCACCGGGAATTGCTTCCCAATGCAGCTTGAGTTTAGACTCGTGGCGATTGAATGCCCAATTACAGAATATTTTCTGCACAGGTGAACCATAGAACTTCACGCCTTCGATAACAACTTCCTCGTCTTGTAGATAAGCTACGTTCTCAGGAATAAGAGTCTTAGCAAATGCCGGATTCTTTTCGAAAATCCAATCATGGTTCCCGGCAACACAAATTTTGTGTTGGAATTGCTCATGACCACTGAACCACTCGAAGAATTGAGTCATAGCTCCGCTACCACCATTACCCGTCATATCACCGCAGTGAATAAGGACATCGGCTTCATAAGATTTCAAAGTAAGAAACTTATGCTTCATATGTGTATCGGAAATTATGCAAAGTCTCATTTCTTGCGTTTCTTCTTTTCTTTTAAATACTTCTTATCAATTAATTCACAAACTAAATAATTGATACTTAGTTCAACATCACCAAACACCTTGGAATTAAAAAGGTATTCAACAAGGTCTTCAGAATAATAATTCATTTCGAAGTTGTAACCCGTAGGTGATACACTAATAAAAGTATGTGTGACCTGTAATTTAAACTCATCACCATTGCGTTTAACGGTTTCTGGTAATTTTTCAAATTTAGTGATTATTTTATTATTTGCTCTTATTTTTTTGAGATATTTTAGATATCCTTTTTTGTTGTTTTCGCTTGAATATACACCCATTCTTTCTTTTCTATTTATTACGATATGTTACATCGAATCTACCCGGATATTGTGGACTTTCAATTATTGCCTCCACCTTATATAGTTTTCTATCGATGTTATTTATGTATTTTTTTGTTGCACTAGTTAAATGAAATGTTGTATCATTAGTTTGCACATCAATAAAATGAACTTCACCCATATAATCTTTTTGCATCGGCATTACACCAAATTCTAAATCTTGCTGCACTGGTGCAAGATTTTCAGTTTTCGCCTTCTCGATACTAGATTTCGGATTAAATCTGTTGATTTCCAACATTCGTTTTAACATGTCTTTATTCGAATTGCCGTAATCAATTATCAACCCAAGTTGTTTAGTATTATGTTCTTGAAATTCGTTGAACATAATAATTCCATCATCATAAATCTTATCAATTCTCGTATTAATATCATTAAAACCTGTTGTTTGTTTTACATTTATTTCCACCAAGTCGGTTTGGATTCTATTCAATCTATTGATGTGTTTTACTTTGAGTTGACCCAATAGGAACGCAGTGGCGATTAATGACCCAGAAACAGCAAGTACCCATTTAAGAACTAATTTGGTTTTACTCGGTTTAATCTCAATTTCGTCAACTATGTCTGCTATTATATTTCCCATACCAATCCCTTTCTTTCCCATATAAATACTTGAAATGGATAATTACACTACTAAGATTATTAATTTTAATGTTGGAGTAACGGTAAGTCTTTTAGTGAGTTAAGTCGCATATGACCAACTTCATACCTTGTGTTCCAAGATTTTGTGTAGAGGTAGGTGAAGATGCCAGCTTTATTTAGTTCAACAAAATTATCGTAATAGTCATCCACAAAGATTTCAATACCAGCATCTTTCATTACTTTGACTTTACTTGTGCCCGTTGGAACCGTGATAACTTTCTTCTGTGGGAAGCCATGTTTATCTAGCCATTGTTCAGTAATTTTTGTGTCAACTGGTCTTGCTGTGACATAACACTTGGGTTCGAAAGGAATGTCTGTTGGTTTGATAAGGGGTTTCAGATTCAGATAAAAATCATCAAGCGTTCCGGCTTTCTCCATATCCTTGAACCTTTGTATAATATTCCTATCGAAATAATAAGCACTTGGGTTGACTTCGATTTCTGGATATAATTCATTCCATGAACCAGTGAAGTCGGCAATAATTCCATCAATATCCAAACCAATCGCTGGTTGGTTAAGGAACCTCTTGGGTCTGTCATCGCCTTGTGGGAATGTGTAATAGAATGCATTTAAGAAATGCACATTACATGCTGCGTGTGCGATGTGAAGTCTCTTGCTTTCGGGGTCACGGTCTTCACCACTTTCAATTGCTGCAATGTGTCGTTTAAGACTTGCCAGTACTGAGGTCCAACTCAGTCCCTTTTCCCAATTCCTGTCATTATATTTAATTGCACCATCGGTAAGTACTTCTACCATATCACGATGTGCACGGGGTTCAACAAGGTCGTATCTTTGTTTCCCTTTATTAAAGCGGAGTCCACCACCTTTTCCTGTGGTTGCTGTGGTGTCCTTTTCTTTATTAAAGTCCAGATAATTAAGTTCTGGTTCACGCAATCCCGGCTTATAGTCGGGAGTCTTACTTTGTTCATCAACACCTACCCCAAGTTCTGTTGTTTGGAAATTTATTGGTGCTTTGGTTATTTGTTTTAAATTATTGGTGTCACCGCTTTGTTTTTCTTTTCTTTCTGCTATTTTTTCCATTGTGTTTTTTGTTTTAAAGTTTATAATATTAATTTTAAAACCATCGTATTCAATATAATCAACATCTGTTTCGATGAATTCAACATTATATCTCCCAGCCAAAAATTTAGTGTCGGCAACATAATACTGATGGTTTGTAATTAGTTTTTCAAATTTCTTTGGGACAAGTAATGGATGGATTGGTCTTATCACCAGCATGTTTTGGTAATACTTGTACCGATTAGCACTAATCTGATTGATTTTAGTAATCAACGTCATGTTCCAAGTCCAGTCTTCCATAGGTTTATATGAATGAGGTGGATTATAATCCCATTCCACTTCCCTTATCACACCATCCATATATTTCTCTATCATGTCAATTGTGTTTTTTGTTTTTATACATGATAATTATTTTAATTAAAGTTATTTTTGAAACACTTTTACACTAAATATTTTTTCCAGTTCCTTATATGGTGCTTCTATTGTTTCGGTTTTGGTTTCGATTTTCTCATCAATAGAATAAACTTCGAGTTCTGTAAGTTCCATTTGATAATCTTCTGTTGCTTGCATCTTCTGGGCATTGGATTTATCTTCGATTGTTGTGACATAATTGAAAATTGCACGAAGTTGTCCGGGTGGCAAGTCGGGATGACTTACGATTCTCAGTGAACCATAGGGTTTCTCAGTTTCCTCTTCCCTGAGTACCCAGCGTGCATCTACCCGGAGTTCGGTAACAAACCCTCTGAGTCTGTCCCAATATGTGTTATCTAAATTTATGTTCATAATACAAATATGTCAAGTGCTATATATCCTAATAATAATACCATAAATATGAGTGAAACCAGCAATGCAAGATTTCCTGATTTGAATTCCCAAGTGGTGTGACTACCGGGTCCGAAAACTCCATTATGCCTTCCTTTCCACCAGAATCCTCTTCGTTTAGTAAAGATACGCTCTAATAATGAGCGTCTTCCATAACCATTGATATGTCCCAACATCCGCTTTTTAGAGCGTCTAAAACTTCTGCTGTTGAAGTTGAATTGTTTCTTTGAGCGAGTGATGTGTGATTTTTTGGTATCGGTCTTCATTACTCTCTGACAAGTAGGTCTGCGGGAATAACTCGTTCAGGGCAACCATGCAATTCAAGGCATCTTACGGCTAATGCAGCAACCTTGCGAATATGTGCAAGTGCTTCATCATCTTCAAGTTTGTACACCTCTATTTTAGCTGCATCCAAATGATATTCCATGTAATTTATCCATTCTGCTGGTGGCTTGCTTCCATCCGATGTGTTGTTTTTTTCTCTACGTGAACTCCAACGTAGGTCTTGATATCGTCTTTCGATTTCAATTCTGTCAAATACTTCTCTTCTTTCCATTGTGTTTTTCGATTTTAAATCATGTCCACCATTAAGTGTGTTTTGAATTATTTTGATGAACTTTTTTAATGAATAATCTTCGGATTTAATATATGTAATGATGTTTTCAACACTTGTGAATACAGGTTTATTGTTTTTGTATTCAGCATTAGCATCACCAATAATACGAATCTCATATTTACGTTCGAGTGTATTTCGCAAACCAATCAATATTTGTTTCTTTTTGAGTTCTTGTTTTCGATGTTCACGAAATTGATAGCTAACCATAATATTTTCCAAACTACCATATGAATGACTGTTTGGTACTACTCTTGAATATCTTGTTTGTTCTCCCATTATTCCTCTTGTCTAAATGATTTATCAATTTTATCAGTATCTTCCTGAAATTTAGCATTCAACATTGACAAATAATTACTTGCATCGTCAAGGTCTTTAATGCATTTCTTGTAGTTGGTTCGGTGTGATGCTCTCTTAGTTAGAAGTTCAACCCATTGGGCGAGTTCAACTAAAGAATAGTTTCTCCAAGCACCTTCTTTGTACTTGTGAGCATGTACTTCGATTTGTTGTGGAGTTGCCATTATACTGAGAAATTAGCTTTACCTTCTTTTACTTTCCAATTGATTGACCAACCTTCAAATGGTTGAATATACCATGAAGTGCCTTGTGCATCGAATAAACGATGACCACCACTTTTACTGACATGTAAGTAAAGAGGATTTTGAATTGTTAATGTTTCTCCATTGGGAAATTGATATTCCCTACCTGTTTCTGCTGAGATGTCTTTAAAATTAAAACCACTCTCATTTTTAAATTCTAGTTTTTCCATTATCGATTTGCTTTACGTGATTTATTCTTAAGAGCGTTCTTGCGCTTGCGCTTCTTTTTATAGGTAGTACCAAATTGATTAACGGTTTCGTTGGTAGCAACCTCTCTGATTTTTTCTCTGACTTTCCGACCACTGAGTTTCTCAACAATGTTTATTGCAACGGTTTTGACCGGGTTTTTTATCGGGTGAAATACTTTGCGTGATTCCTTGAGTTGAAAAACTAAAATCTCATGTTTTTCTTCAACACTGAGTTCTCTGGTTTCAACATCTCCGGTTTCGGGGTTCAGAACCTTAAATAATTCCCTGACTTTACCATCCTCATCCACATCATCCACATCAGTTTTAACTGGTTGGACATGGAGTGTCGGAGATATTTCTATATAGTTGTCTTTATCGAGTTCATCGAAAATCTCTTCAAGTTCTGCTTTACTGGCTTCAAGGTCTTCAACACTGACTTCCTCTGTTTTGAGTTCTTCAGGTTCTGCCGGGGTAGTTGTTAGTTGTGGGACTTGTAGGTCTTCTGGGTTTAGTGCAGGAAATTCATCAATTCTTCCTTCTTCTTCAATTTTTGGTGTAAATATTACTTTGTTTTCATTGTCTGGCATTTCAAAATGTGCTTTTAGCTCGTCAATTGTCGGATTAATTTCCGGGTAACTCACCCATTCGCTATCCTTCTTTTCCTTTGACATAAAATTATTTTCCGTAAAACTACAAAATATTAGAATAAGATGCAAGGAAAATGAATAAGAGTAATAAAATAATCGAATATTTGTAACTCAAGTATTTATATTCACAAATATAATAATTATGATAAAAAAATATGAGTTGAAACGAAGAACATATTATTTTGGGACTTGTCGAAATACTAATTTTGGTATGTGGGATGGTGAGAAATTTATTTTTATTAATTTCTTTTTCGAAACACCACATATTGATTCAATATTACATTTTGAGGATGTTAAATTCGAATCTTATGATGGGTTTATCCCAATAAGAGAAGTACCGTTCGAATATAATGAAATTATAGATGTACGGCTTTCTCAAGATTATAAGAATTCAGCAAGAAAAATATATAAGAACGTTAATAATAAAGACTTAAGTAATGAAATATGGAAACCAATACCAGAATATGAGGGACTTTATTATGTTTCTAATCTCGGAAGAGTTAAGAAACATGACGGTAATAAAATAATGAAACAGAATTTTTCTCGTGATTATCTTATTATTGGGCTTACTGGTTATGACCGCAAAAGAAAAACATTAAGAGTGCATCGATTAGTTGCCATGACATTTCAACCTAATGATGAGCATAATATACTAGAAGTGAACCATGATAACGGAATAAAATCTGATAATAGGAACTCTAATTTGGAGTGGACTACTCATAAATCTAATTCCGAAAAAATTTATACTTCCGGTAATTACCATAAAAAATTAAAACCGGAAATGGTTGTGGAGATTAAGAATTTATTAAATTCAGCCGAAATAACACAAATCAAAATAGCTAAGAAATTTAATGTTAGTCGAAGTACTATTTCTGAAATTAATACTGGTAAGAAATGGGTAACAATATAAAGGGGAGTATTGTCACTCCCCTTTATATTAATTAATCCTCTGCATTCAGAAACCCGTGTTCCTTTAATACCCTCTCAATACTACGTTCGTATTGTTGAAGAGGATGATTCTCGTCAGGATAATGGTTTTCGATTTTCGAATACTTCTTACCACTTAAGATACCATATGCTGCATATAACACACGTAATTTTTCTCTGTTGCTGAAATGCTTATATGCTGCCTCATCTGCTGGCATTTTTCTTTCACCAACAAGGTATTCTGTTTTTCTCTGATTCTTTAAGAACTTCTGTTCTTCTGCCATGCTCTTGATATAATCTCTGAACATCATGAAATTAATTCTCTCTTCTTTCGTATATTTATTTTCTATTGTTTCCATGATAATGTTTTATTTAAAATTTATTGTTATTTTTATTAATTTTTAATCTTGAAATCACAAATTGTGGTGTTAACATATTATGGGGGTCGGATGCGAATTTACTTGTCTTTCATAATTTCTCTTTTTTAATTATTTTTATTAATTCTTCTTCCTTGATATAAACCGGGATAATTCTTCCTTCCATATTATAACCACTATCGCCACCACCATAAGGACACTGCTGATATGCTTGTTCTGCGATTTCCAGTGTTTTATAGATTTTGCTGCTGAAACGTACCCACTCATGGTGTTCTCTTTTTCTCCCAAATAATCCTCCCATCTTATAGTGGAATATATTTTTCTGTTCTACGATAAATCCAATTGGTTTTAAATCTGACATGGTTCTAATTTATTAATTTAGGTAATTCATTTTCTTGTCGATATACTGGTACAATTCTACCAGCTACATTAAAATTCTCTCTCTTATATGGTGATTGTATGTATGCATCTTCTGCATTTTTTTGAGTACGATATAATTTTGTGCTAAATCGTACCCATCTTTCAATCTTACCTTTCCTACCGGGATATAGATGTTTCATTTCGACAATAAAGCCGATTGGTTTTAAATCTGACATGGTTCTACTTTTTTAAGTGCTAAATCTAATTTATTTGTTATTTTTATCATCTCTGGAGTACCATAATAGCAAATACTGGTCAACTGGTTATCAATGTCGGGTTCGTGAAAAGCCACAACAGTTGCACCATTGTCCAATAACTTGTAATATAATCTCTGGAGTTGTTCTTCGTTTTTCACAGAGAGTGAAACAACGTATTCGGATTCTTCAATCCATTCCCGGTGGAGTTCGGGGTGATGATAGGCAAACCTGCTACTACTATGAAGGGTTTGCGCTATTTGATAGCCGGGACTTAAGTCTGCCCTTGTAATTGTTACTAATTTTACTTACTTCATGATGTTTGTTTTTAATTATTTGTACTCGTCTGGTACTTACTTGTACTTATATATACGACAAAGATAAGAAAAGGTTACAAAAAAACAAGATTATTTTCTGAATTCTTTCAAAATTTTCTGAATTCTACTCAAATTCTCACCCGATATTTCAGGTAAATCAGAATCTTTAGGTTTAACCGTCAACAATTTCGTCATGCAATACTCAGCAAACAATATCTGTCTCTTTCTCAGGTCGGCATTAAACATGACTCTACCTACCTTTTTTACTGGTGTGATGTCGTTTTTCTTGATATATGGAGATTTATTATCGTTTTCATTGGGTTCGTGACATCCTAATACTCCAATAGCAATTGAATATTCTTCAGTCATTTTGATGAACACATTTCCGTTTGGTGATTCCCACACGTCATAAATTTCTAAGTCTTTTTCTTTCATGAGAAATATTCTTTAATTTTATTAATATCCATTTCAAACATATCGGGTTCAAATTCCCCCATAGTGTAATGATTCCATTCGGTTTCAAATAACCTTCGCTCATCTGCGGGAACCCTATATTTTATTTCTTTCCACAACAGTTTTGCTTTGTGTTGATTACTTGCCCTTCGACAAAAAACATTATTTGTGAATTCACTGAATTTATCTTTCATGTCCGTTTTGTTTCAGCAATTAGGTTTCCTTTATGGTATAATTCTCGTTTCTCCGGTGTTGTTATAAGCACGAAGCCACCGAAATTAAATGTATAGCCTTCATTCAATGTATCACCATAACTAATGATATCGCACCCGCTATCTATCGATGGACACGCAATGGCACTGACGATGCGATTATTTTCTTTGTTACGGATAATAATGGCATTCGAATTATTGTCATCAAATTTTATATCATAATTTTTCATTTATTAACACATGTTTTCGGTTTCGTCTTGAAAAATAAATATCTGTTCCTGATACCATAGGATATTATCACGGTTTTGCCTTTCGTTCTCAGCGAAACAAGCAATTAGCTTCTCAACTCGATGTTTTTGCTCGATACCCGAATCCCAATTAGAAAATGTGTCTTCATACCAGTAATTCATGTATACGTAAGCATATCCTATTTCGGAAAGCATTAATTGTCTCAACTCTTTTGTTGTCTGTGGTAGATGTTTATATGTTTTCGGGTCATCCAAATCCACCTCAAAATCATCAATTATTTTAAACTTTCTCATTATCTATCCAATTAATTTATATTTTGAGGGAGTAACGGGTCTCGAACCCGTGACCTTGGTTTTAAAGACCAATGCTCTAACCACTGAGCTATACTCCCATTAATTCACCATGTAAATCTATTGTATAGTTAATGTCAAATTCATCGGCAACAGTACACATTAACGTATATAACTCATAGGGATACAACCCCATTTTGCTGAAGTCATTAAAGAATTTATCCATTCTGGTTTTCAGGCATTTTTTAATGCCGATTGTAACTCTATTTTTTCTTTTATTAATCCACATAATTATCACTTTCACTACAACCAAAACCAACATATTCAATTACCTGTGGTTTAGTCATGTCGATATCCAATTCCTTTAATTTTTTTGTGTATTTAATGAATTTACTACCTTGATTCTCACAAATTTGGTTATGTGCCAGTTCCTCGTTTTCCGCTACAATTAAAAGCGTATGGACATAACAACTATTTTTCGATACGATTGTTGCTTGATATAATTTCATCTTTTTTCTTATTTATTTTAGATTCGGGGTCAATACCAGTACCTCCACAATGCAGACACATGTGAATGTGAGTAGGTCCACCAAAAGAACCACCACTCACATGCTCACCCATTCCCAAACACATAGGACAGTGTTCGGGTTTTGGTTCCTTCTTTTTCTTCTCCTGCCATTCATCAAAGAACTGAGACCATTCGGTTACCAGTCCCTTTTTCTTAATGAACTCGAAATAAATTTCTTCTATGTCTGATTTATTCATCATCGATTTCAAATATATATTTTCTTATGATAGCATAATTACTAAAACACAGACACTTGACCTTAAATATTTTATAGTGTTCTCTTGCCACTTCATAGATATACCTCTCCCCGGCTCTGATTTCTCGTTGGAGTTCGTTGATATCAATCTGCCATTCCAGTCGTTGTTCCGGTGTTGAATTTTTTAGAATAAAATCATACCCATCACAAATTCGATTAATTCTCGAAACAGGATAGGTTCGTTTTAGTAATTCAAAATCTTTCATCTAGTTGTTATACGAAAGTCCGGTGGAAATGTTACAACGTATTGGAATTTATAATCTCTTCTGCATTTCTTCGAATTCTTCATCACTCAGACTCAATCTCTTTTTCAAATCAGATTTGGGTGTGAGATTTGTCATCATTTCACCATAAGCGTCTTCATGAATCACAATTAAATGATTCCGGTATCCATCACTGAACGGTTTCATGATTGTTATAGACGAAAAGTCTTCTTCATGAATTACTACTGATTTTCTTGGTTGCATGATTTCTCTTTTTTAAATAAAACAATGCATTCATATTCCCACCAAATTTCTTTGGCTTGGTTTCCTCGTAGCTAATGATTTCCCAACCACGTGCTCCGAGTGTATTAAGTTCAGCCAATAACTCCTGTACTGCTTTGAACTTAATTACTTTTCTATCGTATTCCCACATGCGTATAAATACAATTAACGTGGGAATGATTGCGGAGAGGGGGGGATTCGAACCCCCGGTGCAGGTTTCCCCGCACGTCTGTTTAGCAAACAGGTGGATTAAGCCACTCTCCCACCTCTCCTAAAATTTCAATTCTGTGAAATCATTTGCAAAATGAACCCCACTATTAACTTTTTTACTTTCATCTATTCGTAATGCCAATGTTTTCCTACCAAACATAAATTCAGTGGAAATATAATATATTTTATTTGTTTCTGGACAATAAATTGCATAATAATCAATCATATTTAAATCAGTCGCCTTTCGTCTCCCATTAATTGAGGTACTCGTATGGATTTCAACTGAGCCATTTTTATTAAGTGTTCGATATTTGATTTGGACTCGTTTTAATTCCATCTTATCGTTTCCAATCACCATGTCAACACAGGTTGTATCGGCAAACGGTGTGAAAATGAAGTAGCCTCTTTTTACTACGTCAGCAATTACCATTGCGTATCCAATATTCCCTTTATCGTTCGAGTTCATCTCTCCTAATATAAATCTTCATTTATTCCATGTTTTATGTTTCTGCGTTTCTCGTTTCTATTAAGTGTTCTCTTAAATCTCTAATCAACATCGTTCTATCAATAAGACCATCAATTAATTGTTTTCTGGAAAATGTTTCAAATATTTCCTTCAATTCCTTAGTACTCATTGGTGGTGTCGATGTATCGCTCATAACTTTTTCCAATAGTTTTTACAATTTGGTGAGACGCAACCAAGTTTCTTACCAAAAACCATCCATCTCTTCTCGGTTGAACCACATTCAGGACAAGTACCCATTGAACCTTCCCTGATTAATTTCATTGGGAGTAATATAACCTTTGATTCATCGATAATAGATTCTTCAACATGTATATTCTTTTCATCATACCTAAGAACTACTCTGGTTGATATCCTGTAAGCCAGAACCGCTTCTTGCTTATAGTGGTCAATCGTGAAATCAACAATTTCGTTGATTTGTTCTTCGTCACAAACGATTCTACATGGGATTACTCTGTCAATATAGAGCTTTCCATCAGGACTCACCCACTCACCCTTGGCGGTCTTCATGATGGTGACTCCACCACTTATATCCTTCACGAACTCATCCCATTCCTTATGATGTTCATAGCTGAACTTCAAATCTTTGTTGTTTGAAGCCGGGACCAATATTTCCCAAAGTTCTTTTTCCATTATTTCATTGTTATAGGTACTCCACTAATCTCTGGTTTTTCTTCGCATGTAGGGCAATATGGAAAATTTTGACATGATGTTTGTCCGCTTCCAGACATGGGAAATGAACCGTTATGGATAGAAAAAATAACACTAACACCCAATATTTCCGAATCACATGTTTTGCAAATATAATCACCATCAACTATTTTGTAATTTTTTTCCTTTTCAGTGACTTTACGTTCCAACCGTTCAATAGTCATTCTTTCCATATTGCTTATTTTATTTCAATTATTGCACCAGCAGCCTCTAAAGCAATTCTTAGTTCTTCGGATTCAGAATAACCGCAATTTTCCTTTATCGCAATAGGCACTTCATCAGCAAGGTGTTTAGCCTCTCTCAATCCAATCCCCAGAAGTTCTTTGATTGTTTTAACCACCACTAACTTTCTGTCTCCACATCTGGTCATTACCACATTATATTCGGGATTACCTGTTTTGTATGGTAGGTGTGATGTACTTGAACTAACACTAAAATGATACATGGTTGCACTGATATCGTGTTCGGTCATAAGAACAGTTGCTAACTCACTAAGTTCTGAATCACTGAGCCTTGAAATATCATTCGCAATATTTATAATCTTCGTCTTCATGATGTAAATATATCAAAAATTATTTAATCCACAAGTTTTTTGATGAAATATCCGTACACACATCTCGTGCCTTCTCTGGAACAATCAAAGGTATCGTTGATGACACCATCAATCATTGCTGTAACATGTTTACTTACTCTCACAATTAAACGACCAGCAGGGAGTTCATCTGAACGCAGGTGAAACTTACATCCACTGCCGATTTGCATTGTCGCTATCCATTCGTACCCCAGAGATTCGAGATATTTTTGATAGGTTTTGCGAAACACCCCTGTTCTGGAGTTAGATTTCTTTTTCTTTCTTTTAGTGATGCGTTCGTCAATGCTTATTGTGTTGATTGCGTCATAAACCTCTTTATAAGGCTTACCTGTGACGATTGCTATTGACCGGGTAACACAATCACCAGTACTTCCTTTGAATCCAGTATCCTGACGACCACCATCATTAAAGACATAACGCTGGTCATGTTGAAAATCAACACCATTTTTCACACCAACCTCAATCCAAGTACTAATTTCTTCCATAATAATATGTTTTGATTACAATACTTATACGAAAGTTACGGGAAAAGGTTACAAATTTTTTAATGGATAGGTGATTGGTCATCAACTAATTGACCCTTTTTTGCATTATAAAACATACTTTCATGTCGAAAACCATTTGCCCCGGAGTTCTTTTTAAGATACCAAAGATTTTTCATGTAATTAAAGATTTCTGGTAATAAAACAAATGCTATAAGAAGTGCTAAGACACTAATGATGATTATTGATGTTATTGATGGTTCCATTTACTTTAATTTATAAAGTTGATATATCATACCATCATTTTTGTTCAAAACAAACATTTGCAATGACAAGCCAACATCATTTGGGTTGATATTAGATGGTGGATGACCATATAAATTAGCATACATGATTGTATACCCTGAAATTATTTCATCACCAAGTTCTAATTTAACACCACCACCATACCTGTAATCAGTGAAGTTCTCAAAACTATTCTCGTCAATTATTTTGATTTTCTTTTTCATATTAATAAATAGTTTTAAATATTACAATATTAATGCAGCCGTAACCCGAATCCTGCTTTATGTAGTGATTTATCTCATACCTTACGATATGCTCCTTTCGGAGTGCACCAACCCAACTATCACAGAGTTGCTTTCCCTCTAAGTCTGTTTGGCTTGCACCCTCCGCAGTACGAGCGACTCCGATAAGCGTTGAGTCTCCTGCGTCTAGCAATGGTGTCCGGAGTTTTCTCATGTTAACACATGCCACTACTCGCTTACATCAATATTGCAATATTTTCAAATCAATTAAATCTTCCTTAAATACCATTAAAATTTCCTTATCGGGGTATAACACCATATAACCTTCATTTTTTATGGCAACATCTTAAAGTTTTCCGTTGCCCGGTTAAATAATGTTTCGTTACTCACAAGCTCTGCATAATAATCAGCCTTTTTATTGGCTTCGAATTGATTGATTGCTTTCACATAAAAGGTTCGAACTCTGCCACTCGTAAGGGTGAGTTCAACGAGCCAATACCTCATGGGTATGTCCTCGTTTTCTGCTTTCTTCTTTTTATTCATCATCATAAGGAGCAGATGCCCTACGATGAATCGTTGAATCCTTTCATATTAATTTGGTTTATTGGTGTCTAATTTACAACTAAACACAATTCTATCACCATTATATCTATACTTAAATCCATCACCTCTTTGTATGTAATAGAAATCACCTTCAATATTTTTCCTACCAACTAATTCAGTGGTATAATCACGCACTTTAAATATATAAATTTCGTCTTTTTCGGTTTCCATATTAATTTGGTTTAGGTGGTTTGTCTTCTTCGGCTAGAAGAACATATTTTTTATCTTCAGTTATGAATTCTTGTAGGTGTTCAGGAACATTTTTGGTTTTTCCGAAATAATGAAACCAAGCATGGTCGTGATGCCATTTTATTCCCTCGACTTGGAGTTCCCCAAGCGTATCAGCATATTCTACAACAACTCTTTCCTTTATCATTTTTTTCTCTTTACTCTTCTTTCCTTGAAGAAAGGTAGATAGGCTAAGTCCCTAATTACTCGATGCGTGGCATTATGTTTTGCACGAACCGCACGCTTTATCGAACCATGTGAGGATAATTCCTGCCATTCAGATTTAGGATTTACTCGTGATTCAACATAATGGTAATCACCAACTTTTCTGATTCTGATTCTTTTACCAATCTTTCTCCAGATTCGTAATGATTTTCCCCATGCCTTTTTATCGGCAAGAATTTGCTTTTCGGTTTTAATCATTTCTACTTCAGTATCCATAATAATAAGTATTAATTTTAGTACACCCGGAGGGATTCGAACCCCCGACCTTGGGTTTCGAAAACCCCTGCTCTAATCCAACTGAGCTACGGATGCATTTTTCTTACAGTGTGTCGGTAATTGTGAGTTACAGTTAGAGCACACAAATCTTAAATTTTTTAACTTATTATCATTATTAACACCATTAGCGTGGTCTAATATAAGTACCAATTTTTCACCGTTCCAATTATCATCTCCACCACACTTAAAACATTTATACTCGATTAACTTATCACGCAATATTCTTCTTTTTATGGTTGCCCTGCTAGTTTCACTATTTTCAACAAACATTTCATTATTACCAATTTCTTTTTTTAAATGGATTCCTTTAGATATCTCACTTCTACTCATAAAATGTGTGATATCAATCCCAAATCTTTTTATTGCCCTGTTTAATGATTTATAGCTTCCACTTGAATTATTTTTATTTAGTTTACATAATACCTCATTTCGAGATTTAGATTCAGTAATTATTTTTCGCAATTCGTTTTCCTCATATCCAAACCAACCATTAGTTTTAAGATTATATTTACCCAACCAATATCTAATTGTTGTTGGGGAAACATTTTCTAACTTAGCTATCGCATAGGAAGATAACCCATTGTTACAATATTCTTTTAATATTATCTCATCCATAATTTAGTATCCATGATGTGACTCGAACACATAACCTTTTCTTTCGCAAAGAAATGCTCTATCCAATTGAGCTACACGGATATAACGTGGTGTGGTTCAAGTCGGTCTATCCCCACACCATTGAGTTAGTTTTCCTTATACCGAAGGTTCCCCCATTTTTCACCACATTTTTCATTATAATGAAGTTTTCTATGACAATTTGCACAAAGTACTTCACATTTATTTATTTCTTCTAATATTCTTTTTTTACTATATGTTCCGTTTGCAATTGCTGTTACCGAAAAATCCTTTTCTTGAGGATTTAAATGATGAAAATCTAAACATGCTGGGTGATTTTCTGTACATCTGGAACATTTTAGTGTGGATTTATATTCAATAAACCAAAGTGTATTTTTTTTTCTATTCTTAGTATTTTTTAAAATTATTTTTTCTTTGTGTTTTTCATACCATTTTCTTCTAACGATTTTAAAACATTCCTTACATGTTTTTTGTTTAATATTTCTTTTTTTATTTTTAAATGAAAACTCATCATAATCTTTTTCATTTTTACACCGACAACATATAATTTTCCCCATAATCTTTTTTCATAAATACTTCGAATTTATGAAAAGGTTTAGGAAACCCCTGCCCTGTCCCTTGGACTATAGGAGCATTTACTTATTATAAAGTTTCAATTATTATTTTAATTCTTTTTATCCATTTCAAATCGGTATTTGCAGTAGCTGAATATTGTTCATGTAATGGTGTGCCTTTAGTCGTTTTATATTTTGCTTCTAATGCATGACCATAATCGTTTTCAATTTCATCATATAGTTTTTGAAATTCCTTAATAATTTTTTTCATAATTCTTTTTTTCATAATTCTTTTTTTTTATAATAAATACATTTAAAATCAAATGGAACAATAAATGAAGTCCTAACATCATCTTCTTGACGTTCCGCAATATAATAGGCTTTAATACTTTTATCGTTTTCAACTAAACAACGTCTTGTATCGACAACCAGTTTCTCACAAAAACCGAATTCATCACGTAATTCACAATTATCACAATTATGTTCCATTATTATTTATTTTCACTTAAAATAAATACTCAGCAACTAAGTCTCTGCGCCTTTCACCACCAATAATAATCATGCAATGCCCACCTTCATCGATGAACGCATAGGTATTATAACTAACATGTTGTTTCAAATGATAGTCGTAATACCTGATTTTGTTTTCCATTTGTACTATCCTAAATTTCATTGATTACAAATATAATTAGAATTTTTGATTCTATCACTATTTATATTTATGAAAACAAAGATTTGTAACGAATGTAAAGAAGAAAAACCAATATCTGAATTTTATGATAAGGGTGATAGAAAATCAACTAAATGTAAAAAATGTTTTAATAGTTATTGCACACAACGATGGACTAAAATCAAAATAAAAGCCATTATATATAAGGGTTCTAAGTGTACTGATTGTTCCAATTCATATCCAAATCAACCACATGTTATTTTTGATTTTCATCATCTAAATCCCGATAATAAAGAATTTAGTTGGAATAAGCTAAGGCTCCGTTCATGGGATAAAATCATTAGAGAACTTGCTAAATGTATCTTGCTTTGTTCCAACTGTCATCGAATCAGACATCACGAAGAATAGTACCCCCGGTAGGACTCGAACCTACAACCTACGCCTTAGAAGGGCGTTGCTCTCATCCATTGAGCTACGGAGGCATCTTATTTAACGTACCAATAAGAATGTGTTTCCTTATGGTTATCATTATTAATATATTTTAAAATAAAAATTGGATAATCTAACTCGTTCCAAAGTCCTTCATGTAACATGAAGAAAGTAAGATATTTGTAATCATTACATTTTATCTCTGGGTCTAATCTATGAAATAATTCAGTTTTAAAAGCAGCACAGATTGGGTGTTCCTTCTGATTAATAACTGAAGGGTTTAAGTCTTTAGTAACATACTCATGAACCAATTCTTTAACAGTATATTCACTGTATTTATTTATAAACCAATTAGTTGTTATTGTTTTTTTTGAATCAATTAACGGATAATTTTCGTTGGTGTGAATTTTTTCGAATTCAATGTGCTTAAATTCCACTAAATTTACACTATCACTAATACCGTTATCCTTCAACTCCATTTGACGTAACACACTAAAGAATTCATTTAATTTTTCAAGTCCTTTTATCATATCGTAATTTTTAAATAAAGTTATTGTCTGCAAATATATGCAAACAATAACTTTAAACCAATCATTTGTTGAAAAAATAACTAAGTTATTGAGATAGTATCTCTTTTGTAATTTGACTGGCGATTTTGTTGTCAATCTGCGCAGTCATTGGGTGGGTTTTGAGAGTGCCCATGACCTTACCCATGTCTTGCATTACAGAATAACCGTTCTTTTGGATAATGCCAGCAACAATTGTTCTGATTTGAGCTTCACTAAGCATTGCAGGTAGGTATTTCTCAAGAATCTCGACCTCATTGAGATTATCCATTGTTATGGCATCCTTTTTCATTCTCTTGAGAATAACGACTACCTGCTCATCAGGAAGTTCGATACCGTTTTCCATTATTCTACTGAATTCACCAGCAACGACCCTTAATAAGTCTCGTACTTCATTGTCGCCAGCATACATGGCTGATACCATGTCTTCTCTGATTTGTTTTTGTAAACCCATGATAATTATTTTTGGTGAAGATAATGAATTTATTTGATTTGAGCCGATGAAGGGAGTCGAACCCCCGACCTGTTGATTACAAATCAACTGCTCTGACCAACTGAGCTACATCGGCATGCCCGGTTTTCGATTTTATCCACCTAAATTAAAACAGGGAAAATGAAAGGATTTAGTCGATTTGTGTTTCGTTATAAAGATGTCTTACCAAGTCCACGTCTTGTAGGTTAGCTGTGTATTTGCCTTTAGGGAACACATACATGTTTCTATCACTGCGACCATGTAGGTATCCACTCCATCTACCACCTCTCATTGTTTTGAAGGCTTCAACCTTGTCTCTTGGAATGTCTTTTTTCCCTAAGTACATTTGTTGAACGTAATTGGTTTTACCCACCATTTTAAGAAGCGATTTCTGTAACGCCTTTTTCATTTTAGGAAATGAGTCTGGAGTCACATATAATTGTTTTGCTGAGAACGAAATTGCATATGATGGATATATGATTTTATCAATCCGTTGCTTCCATTTAGGTTGGTCTTGAAGTAGTGTTTTAACCCAATCCTCTTGGTCAACTTCTTCATCCCACTTAGCTAACTTCATACCAAGTTTCCAAATTGGAACGTATATGAGGTTTACCATAAATAATTCAGACATCAAGAAAATCCATAATGCGAATTTGTTTCCAACCAATGATTTACTCCAAAGAATTAATCCCAGAGTCCATCTTGCCATTCTACGTATTCCAAAAGGCGTTTCTTTAATTATTTCTTCGAGTTTTGGATGTCTCTTTCCCGTTCTTTTTTCCCATAATTTTAAAGCAATAAGCGTGTAATTATAATGGTCACGGCTCATTCTATTATGCCAATATCCTTTAGCATATCTACCTTTGGCATCATGGATGTCTGGATGTCTCATTCCAACCATCTTATCATTAAAATCCGCTCTGTATTGCCAGAGATTAACAATTCCTTCAATAAGTTTGGGGTCATCGTAAATCTCATAAGTTATCATTGTACGACCAATACTATCAGGTTTTCCATTATCCCAACTATGTGTAAGACACAGATTATGTTCGTCAATGTAATAGTATGCCATATCTTTACTTGCATCTGGAACATAGGGACTAAGTGGTAATTTTTCTTCACTCATTATTTCCGTTTTTTATATATTGTTATGTCTTGGGGTGCTTTTTCATTCCCACCAAAATAAACTCCAAGGGTGTACCCCAACCCGAAATCATGAGTCAAATCAACGTCATTTTTGAATTCATAGATTTCCCTGTCCTTTATTAGCTTATGTATTTCGACATCCATGACACTATAATACGACTTTTTAATATGAGGCAGATAAATTAACCTGAAAGCATATTGTTTATTTAATTCAACCTCGCAAATCCGCATCGTTTTTTGTCGAACACCTTCATGATATTCATAAGCAACGATTTCGATTGTCATGTTATTTAAAAGTGGTCTCCAACCAAATCTAAATGAAGTGTGGTGATGCATCCCAATGCTGAACCCAAATAGCTTGTTCACGTCCCACTGGTCTTCATCCTGTAAATCAAACATGCAGGAATCCGTGAAAATGAACTTAGCTTCTCTTTTAGTGCTGTCTTTCTTCTTTACCCAGAAAGGAAAAACAATTGGGATTAAATAAGGATAGTGTCTACCCTTTTTTATCTTGATTTTCATTTCTTAAATATCTTGGTCCAAGTTCTTTTAAGGAAACCGTTTCTGCCTTCGTAATCACCTTTCCCGGCAACTAACCAGTAAAGTTGGCGAAAACCAATGTAGAGAATTCCTAGAAGAAATAAGCCGATAAGCGTGAAGAATCCCCACGCAAGCGGAAGATAAGCACCACACCACCAAGCTATTAAACCAACAATTGTGGATAATGCTGCAACAGCAGCAACCATAATCGGAACAAATAAAATGTTTGGTATTTTCATGATTTCTTTTCAGATAAATACTCAAGCCAACACTAAACAACTTTCGAGTTGGTTCCTGACATGAGCTTTATAATTATCAATAATACGAATTTTTCCACGTGCTGCGGGGTGATGAATGTATTCGTGCGGAATAAGGTGCTTTTTAAGCTCTCTCTCGACCTTTCTACCCATTGCAACTACGATACCCTCAAATGACCGGATGTCCTCAATATCGTCCTCGTAGACGTTCAGGAAGGTACATTCATCCCACGGGATTCCAAGTGCGTCAGTTGCTTTTGAAAGATGCGCTGCTGCGAGTCTCCGGTCTTTCCATGTAACACCCATTTGAATTGCTGTTGGACTGCGTTCTTCACCTACGAAAAGGAAATGATACTTCTGGTTGAACATAATTATTTGTTTTATTATATGATATTCCTATTTCCCCATTTGTTTTATCGGTCAATCCCGGTATCATGAGTTTAAATAATTCCAACTGTAATATACCATAAAAATAATCATCATTATTATACACAGTATTTGTTAGTTTAACAACACAATCTTTGTCCATACAAATCATTGCCTGTAAAGGTAGGGACCAAAAATATGTTCCTTTGGGTATGACTCTATATTTTCCGATTTTCATATCTAATTTATTTCCCATGTTGTTTTAATTAAAAAACGTTCTTAATTTCATTATCCAATATATATTAAATGACTAACATAAATATTATCTAATTTAAATGACTGAAACATTATTTCGTGTTTGGGATGTTCTTTGACGACTTGTTTATATATGTCTTCTACAGACATCTCATCTGGATACCATGTCGTTCCTTTAAACTTTTGAATACAATAATTAACATCAGCGACAAGGTGAGAATATTCAATTTCAGATGTTATGAATCCCATAATGTTTTAATTAAAAATGGTTGGTGAGGACACCCATTATCATCCTCACTCTGTAGTGCGTTAAAGTTTTACAATGCATCGGCACGGGGCGATGATGTGTTGTCTGTTACTTGTCTCGAAGGTCAACCATAGCATCCTCATCTCGACTCACATTCCGAGTATCCCCAGAATGCTTTCACAGCACACCCAACCATTTAGTTTTTAATATTCCAGTCTTCCGGGTTCTGACCAAAATAATCCGTTTTGATTTTTTAGAACACTTTCGAGTGCTTTATCGTTACGTTCTGTTCTACAACGGTTTTTAATATCAAAACCAAAATCTCCCATTACCCAATTAAGATGGTTAGTTTCAATCCAATCAGTCCATTCACCTTTGTTTTTGCGAATTTTAAATCTCCCATTACCTTCTGCTTCATCACCCTCTTCACCACGAACAGAATATTCATCTTTCGTAAATTTTGATTTTAGTGTGAAAATTTCACCACTTAAAATACCATATGCTACACATACTGTACACATAATTTCTTTATTTAGTTTTTATTAATTTCACAATATCTTCAGCGTACATGAATGTTTGTGGTTCTGTATTTTCCAAGAAACTTAGAAGAATATCATAATCATCTTTTGTTTCTATTTTTAACTTTAAAGTAAAAGGTTTAAATTCCTTTTCAACTGGTTCAATCTCAAATTTCATATTATTTGGTTTAAGCAACAACTGCCTTGTCATACTCCTTGACATGATTTTCTTTGTTCGTTTTGATTTGTTGAATAAGTTTCTCTTTTTCAACATTGATTTTTCTACTTCCAAGTTGTCTCATAATAATTTATTTCGTTTTATTTAATCTAAACGATATCCAAATTCATCAAGTCCTGAAAGTAATTCTTCGATTTTATTTCTCACCAGATTTCTTTCAGGTTCAGCCATTTGAAAATCTTTTCGGTCTTTTTTATAAACATCTTCAATTTCAATAAAGATAATATCTGACATTTTATTAATTAAGAGGCTATATTCTTTTTCCTTTCCCATAATTTTAAATTCATTTATGAACCAAAGATAATGAAAAAAATGACTAAAACAAACAATAAAACAAATGTTTTTGCTCACATCTTAAATTGCTCTGGTGGTAGGGTTCGAACCTACGTCCACAGGTTAACAGCCTGTCGCTAAACCAACTCAGCTACACCAGAATTTATTATTTCATTTTCAATTTCCATATGACAGTTAGAGCAAACTAATATACATTTATCAAGTTCTTCTTTTACTTTCTCCCAACTACGTGTATATCCTTTAGCACCAATTCCAAATTCTTTATTTTTATCAACATGATGAAATCCTAATGCCCTAAGACATTTATTGTATCCACATTTAACGCATTTACCACCTTTATATGCAACTGCCTTTTCTTTTACTTTTCGTCTTCTTTTTTGGACTGCATCAACGTTACACTTTAAACACATAATACGTAGTTTTTGCTTGCCATTACTATATTCTTTGTGTTCAGTTAATTCATGTTTTTTACAATATTTAATTTCGGTTTTAACCATTTTTATCTTTTTAATACAAATTTTTCGTTGAATTCGTTGAACTCTCTGACGAAAATACTTTTTCCTGACCCATCCCTTTTATCTCCAATATATACCACCATTCGTTGACCGTCTTGTGCATTTGTTGCGTTAGTAACGTCAAGCGATACTACATCATATATTTTTTTTGATTTTAAATGAATGTATTCCATAAAGCAAAGATAATTACAGGTAAATTATTGTTTGCCCGGAGGGAATCGAACCCCCGACCTCAACATTATGAGTGTTTCGCTCTAACCAACTGAGCTACGGGCAAGTAAAAACTTGAGCCTTCTGTCAGATTCGAACTGACGTGTTCCGAAGAAACTGCGTTACAAATGCAGAGCAATCGACCACTATGCGAAGAAGGCATGGCGAGGGGTAAGTGCATTCATAACACTTCATGAAATTTATCTGTGGACGATAAAAATAAGGACTTTCACCTCATACCCTCATGGAGAGGGACAGGTTATTTATACCTTTAAAGGACTCCCTCGGACCTCTGTGCGTGAAGATGGATTCGAACCACCGTCCTAAATCTGTTTGACGTGTGCACACAAACCGCTAAACCACTCAGCTATTCACGCA
>SDBU01002113.1_pt1 | contig 27020 bp, 21 predicted proteins | sample 2277071 | NCBI WGS metagenome assembly SDBU01 (sample SAMN10397929, study PRJNA504765) | marine sediment metagenome | isolation source: marine sediment core GS08_GC12, 126 cmbsf | place: Arctic Ocean: Gakkel Ridge, Loki's castle | collected 2008 | reverse complement strand
GCCCTCGTCAAGCTTTGCTACGGTGGGCCCATTTTACGCGCCGATATCACAGGGAATCTCACAGCCCTGGGTGGGTCCAAATTGCGCGCCGATTACCAAGCCGGCATTCCGGTTCGCCCAACAGGGCAGGCTAAACGGCATTCGCATCATCCGCGTCGCCGGCATAGCTGAGAGCGGCTTGGGGTTCCAGGTGCCGAGGGTGGAGAAGTGAAACGCGTAGGCTCCGCATCGACATTCGCGCTGCGCCGACCGGGAGCCGTGGTTCGACGACACCGAATGAAGATCGCCTGCCGGGGCTGTCGCCTGTCTGGCTTCCGATTGAATTCCACGGCCTGTCACCCCTGCGCCTTCAACCACGCCACCGACACCCGATGCCCCTTCCATGCCGAGCGCAGGTTCACGGCCACATGCTCGGCCTCGGACTCGTCGCCGGGCGAGTAGTAGCCGGGCAGCGATGACGGCATCCGCTTCCTCCCGGTCAGGTACGGCTCGACGAAGGCGTTATTCGGAAGGCTCCCGCCCACGCCGTACGAGCAGCCACGGAACGCCGTCATCGGGGACTACCGTGATGCCGTCGCGCTCGAGCAGCAGCCTGTGGGACGACAATACGACAACATCGCCAGCGGCGCCCACCGCCGATAGCACACCTCTCTCTCCCCGATCGGCGTATTCCCAGACGCTTTTCGCCGAATCTCCGTAGTATTCCTCTAGGATGCGATCGAACGACTGAACGCCGTCGGGCCAATCACATTCGGATACCACAAGTTCGCCTTCCGGTCGTTCGTGGATCAACACCGCCATCTCACCTCCTGTCGAAGCAACAGGCCGCTACAAAGACTAAATAGAAGGGGAGAGAACGGGTATGGTTACGGTGGCGGGCTTGCATTGAGCCGCTGGGTTCATTCGATTTTGGCCTTATGATCCGCATTCATCCACTTCTAAATCCCGTTGCCCCAAGAATCCCACCCGTCGGCTGTGGCTCGTCGTGCGAACATTTCCAAGCGCGGCCCCACGCTGATTTCTTCGACGATTTGACGAAAGACCTCCGGCTTCTGGCTATGCTTGAGACGGTCATGCTCAATCCAGCTTCTTTGATCTGTTGCCCGACCCGCCAGATTGCCCCGGCTCGCTAGCAGCAAAAACCCATGGCTCACTCTCAGATAATTTCCCAACCCCATCTGAGGTTTTACCCAGACCATTACTGATTTGTATTCAAATCCCCATGCGTCGATGACATCGAATGCTTCTCTTAGAAAGGAGTTTGTGGCCCACAACCATAGGTGTGCTTGCGCCTTAACGCGCCCTGACACAGGTAGCCCACAGATGTCGTCGATGCTCATCGACGGGTAGTGGTTTACCGCCGCTGCTCTGCTAGCCTGATTGGCGTATGGCCACGGGGGGTCTGCGTAGATTGTGCCGTAATGATTGGTCGGCAGCGCGGATAGAGGCATCACCTTGTATTGCTTCGAGCCGTATTTTTTCTGTTGTTGCCTTCTTTGTTGTCTCTTGGCTAGCTTCAATACGCCGACCGTTGTCAGTTCGGCTCTTGCGTCTCCGGTCTTGGCTCTGGCCCTTGTTTCTTTGACATGTTGCTCGAATATCCTTTCTGGTATGTTCGCGATGGTCTGCCAGCGGGAGGATTGCATTCTGGTCACGCCCAATTCAATCAATGTAGGCCCGGAAACCTGTAACATCGCGTGATGGGTTTTTGTAGGCCTCCCGCCCCTGTTCTTGTCTGTCTCCTGCAACAACTCGCCCGCTCGCCGCTCAGCCCTAATCTTGATCTCCGCGCAGTTGTTTTGCATCTCCAGCGATTCGCCCGCCTGTTTGGCTTACACACGCAAAGCCTCCGCCTTGTCGCGAATCTCCTTGACCTCATCTATTCGCGTGACAAGCGCCAGTTCCCGCTTGGCTTTATTAAAGTGGACAAGTTGACCGTTGCTCCGACCCATCAATGAGTTCTCCTGTCAGCGATGCCCCGTTGCGGGAGCGATTCCTTGACCCCGGCCTCGGCGGCGTTTTCGCGGATAGCAGAATGCCCTCGGCCACGATGTTGACGCCTGGAGCATCCGCGCCGGCACCGAGCAGTCCCGCCGCGCGGGTCGCTGGCTCGCCTGTCGGGCGTCTGCCCGGAGTGCGGGAGGCCGCGCCATTCGCAAGCCGGGTTCGCTCGGCCATCGGATGCAATAACGGTTGACGCAAAGTGGGTGCGCCCCCGTCACGCCTGCGCCTTCAACCACGCCACGGACGCCCGATGCCCCTTCCACGCAGGTTGCAGGTTGACCGCCACATACTTGGCCTCGGACTCCTCGCCCGGCGAGAAGTAGTCAGGCAGCGTGCGCGGTATCCGCTTCTTTCCGGTCATGTACGGCTCGACGAAGGCGTTGTCCTTCCTCGCCTCGGCGAGCAGCGTCACGGCCTTGGCCTCGTCCCCGGCGAGGTGCCGTTCGAGAACGCGAGACCACTGGAATGTCGCGCTGCCGTCGTCCTCGTTCTCGTCGAAAAGTCGTCTCGTGCCGTCGAGGTTGCCCTGCATCAGGTAGCACGCCAGCAGCAGGTCGCGGATACCCTGGTTGTCGTCGGGGTTGAGGTCGAGCATGGCCTCGTAATGCGCAACCGCCTCGTCGGTGCGATCCGCGTCGCGCAGCAGGTCGGCAAGCTCCTGCCGCGCACGCATGTACGGTCGCGTTTCGAGGATGCCCCAGAAGTGGCCACGGTTCTCCTCGAAGAACTCCTCGCCCAAGGCGCGTTCGCCCATCCAGACGGCCTTCTCAATGTTCTCGATCAACTCGTCCCGCGAGGCCGACCCTGCATGCGCGAGCATGACCAAGGCGTCCACGCAGCGGCGATCCATTTCGACGGCACGCATGGCCAGCTTGACGGCGGTGTTCGGGTCGTCGGCCTCCATCGCATCGTAGGCAAGCTCCTGCGCCTTCTCGCTGGCCGTCCGCGTCCCGCCTGCCGTTGGCAGCGGCGAGCCGCCCCGCGCGTTGAACTCGTTGATGAAGGCGTGCATGTCGTCCTCGCTGGCGAAGTTCTGCGACTCCAGAGCCTGATGAAGCTCGCGCATGGTTCGTTCCATCGACATGCGGGACGGGGGTGGTGGTTGGGAATCCGATCCGCCCGGTGGATCGTTGACCAGCCGCAGGCGTGGTTCATCCCGCTTCTTCGACTGTTCCCGCCGCAGGCTCTCCTGCCGCTGTCTCGTCTGCCGCTGCTTCTCGTTGCGCTTGCGGCGCTGGCGGTCGCTCTTGTTTGTCTTGCTCATTGGCCTAGCCTCTTTCCTGCCTGATCCTCCGGCGTGTGTCCGCGCTACCAGTAGTCCCCGCCATACGCGCGACGATACTCCCCACGCAGTTCGTCGAACAGCCCCCTGATCGCCACGCACCTCGGATCGTCGTGGGGGACGAACCACACTCGAAACCGCTTGCCCGGCTCAAGCGAGTTGTCGCACGGGTATCCGCGTGGCTCCTTCACGACCATATCCAGCGTGTCGAGCAGGCATTCCAAATCCCAACGATACAGCGTGAGAGGGCGCTTGCCCTGATACCGCTCAATCTTACGGCCAAGCCCGAAACTCTCCGGCAGGTCGCAGGCGTGACGCTTGAGTTCCTCCAAGGCCAAGCCCGTGATGAGCATTCGGTGCTGCTGGTCAGGTTTCCCGTGCTTCACGATTCCCGTTCCTCGGTGCGTCTCCATCGTTTTTGGCCGTCCCGCAACACGACCTTGCTCGCCCACGGTATGGCGGCGGGCCGGGTACACGGGCATGGGACTCATCGGCGGCGCTGCTTCCTATGCGGCGTTGCCTTGCGCGGGCCGACGAGGTAGCCCTGCATTAGTCGCTTGTTCTCCTCGAAGGAGAAGTCGGGATCAGCCTCCCCGCACGCCGCGTCGTAGGCCGAGTAGGCGTAGTCCCAAAGCTGTTCGATCTCGGCGGCGTCCAGCCCCGTCTGCTCAAATGTCCTCAAGATCATCTCCACGAGCGGCACGAACTCGGAATCGTCCAGCGTCACCCCCGAATCGCCCATCTGCCTCTCGAACAGGGCGTCGATCTGCGTCTCCCCCAACGCTAACAGCATCGCCTTTCCATCGCGTTCGCACATGACACTCGCTTCCGCGTTCGACCTACTTCCGCAACTCGCTGAGCTTGACCAGCTCGCCGTCCTTGCGCACCCGCCAGAACGACCAGCCGTTCGTCTCGCGTTTCCGTGCGGCCTTCCCCGCCGCCGATGGGCTGTCGTAGAACTGCCCGTTGAACTTGATCCGGCCATTGCGGTAGACGACCGCCTTGAACTCCTTGCCCTTGTAGCTGGCATAGATACGCTTCCCGCCGACGATGCCTTTCAAGGGGCGATCCCCTCGGTCGCCTGCACCAGCCTTCTTTCGCTTGACCTTCCGGCGGATGGTGGCCTTGGGCGCTGCCCGCCGTGAACCCGCATCGTTGGCGAAGATTTCGTCAAGCTCTTCCTTTTGACGCTTCTGCATCTTGCGGCGCAATTGGCGGTCGAGGTTGGTCGCTTTGCGCAGCCGTCCACCCTGCTTGTTGCCCGCCGGGTCGGCGATGCGCAGCAGCAAAGACTCAATCTCCTTGATGTGATCGACCTTGCGGACGAGGTACAGGCTAAAGCGGTTCCATCGGCCTGCGTGTTTGTCCTTGAGGTGCTGCTTGATGCGGCGGCGCAGGTTGACCGCGAGGCCGACATAGTAGAGGCGGTCGTTCTTGTAGAGCGCGTACACGCCGTGCTGAGATCGAACGAGGTCGGTGATTTCGCGGTGATACTTCTCGAACGCGGTGACTGAGATGCGTTCGAGGAAGCCGCCTACCAATGGCCGCGACTTCCTTAGTGTTGCTCGTTTCTTCGCCATTTTAGTGTCGCTCACCGCTTGAGTTCTTCGAGGCGTCAGCCCCCCTTGCCTCCTTGATCTGCTCGACGCATGCCTGTGGCGTGTGATGTGTTTCCGTCCCCAAGAACCGCAGCACCCGGTAGTGCATCGTCTGTAACTTGTTCGTGATACGGTTATCGTGCGTCCTCTGCTTCACATTTGAATGCCATTGAAGGCCATCGACATAGATGAGCAGCTTCGGCTGGCAGTCGAGGTAGGCGAAGTCAGCGCGCGTCAGCAGGCGGTTGCCCTCGTAGACTTCGTGCTGCTTGTCCGGCTCAGGAAGACCCCCATCTGCCCGTATCGCCTTGAGCAACCGAAGCTCCTGCGGCGACTCGCAGCCCTCGGCTTTGGCCTCGTCCCAGTCCGGTCCCTCCGTTGAGGAGGACACGGCAGCGACGCCCTTGATGGGGGTAGGCTCCGAAACGGTTTCACCCGAAAGCGCCCGCAGGAACGGTACGACCAACCGCCAGTCGAGCAGCGAATGCCATCGCTGGTTGCGATACGATCTCAGGCAACGGTAGCAGGAATTGGGGCAGTCGTGATCGTCGAGATGCTTCAGCGCGGCAGTTGCGACCTTTGGGAAATGCGCCGCCAACCGCTGGAGGGTTCCCGACCCTCCAATGATTCGGTCGATCCAGAGGATGTCCAATACCTGCTCATAAGGCTGTCGGCCTTCCTCGGTAACGGTCGTCGTCAGCACATGACCCTCGATGTCGTTCTCGTCGATATCGAACAACCTCATGGCACCTTGGATCATTGCATAGACCATCGACCACGCCCAAGCTACTCCGTCATCGCCGAGCTTACTCATCTCAGGAGTGTAGAGTCGGAGCGTATCGGCGCGGAGCTTGTGTGCGATTGAGTAGTCCCGTGGAGTTCCCGTGCATCGTTTGGCGTGGGCATCGATCCGGCTGCGAGAGTCCTTGGCGACGGCCTTCGACTTCGCGGACTTGGCCTTCTCTCGCTCTTTTTCGCCGAAGTAGTCGCCGCATGTCGGGCAAAGCCGGAACCCCGGACTCTCTGCCTTCTCATCGCCCGCATTGCTGTGTGCTTTCAGGCCATGATTGATGAACCACAACGACTCCTGTTGACGCAGGTCGAGCGCCCAAGTCGCGATCTGATACCGCGTGCCATCCGTATCCACCTGTGGGTGTGGGCGAATGTCAAACACCGAGCGGAGTCGCTCCTCCTCACTCTCTGCGGCGACCTCAGCCTCCCATGCCTGAAACGCTCCGGCGTCCCATGCCGTAAAGGTCTTCAACCCAGCGCCCGAATCATCTCCGATCTGCGCATTGCACCTTGCGCAGAAATCGCGTTTCGGGTCATTGGCGAGACCGCAGCTTCCACACAGAGTGAAATCGAACATCGACTGATCGAAGGCACCGCGTGAACCGGGTCTGTGCAAAGCTATGCCTTTGACTTGCCAGCGCCCCCCGCGCGCGTAAATGATTTGTCCCGGTGCGAACTCCCGCTGCGCCTGTAAGCGACCGCCGAATACCGGGACAGGATCGTAGCCCAGTGCCACCGACCCCGGATCGGCGGGGAAGGAATAGCCGGGAAGCAGGCCTGCCTCCGCAAGCACGCGGGGCAGATAGGCGTACCTGCTGTCTTTGCGGAGCTCGACGGCCAAGTCTTGGTAGCCCCTATGGCGGCGGGACTCTGCTGGCGATGGCTCGACCTTCGTTCCAAGCGACTCGATTTCGGTGACGGCCTCGGCCAAGAGCGCACCCCGCTGTTCCAAAGCAGTTCGCACCTCAGCGGAAAAGCGCTGGCCGATGTCTTTGAGCCAGTCTGCCGTTGCGAACGGCACATCAGACCAGAGCCTCGTTGCCACTTGGACAGCAACCGGGGCGGCGCTCGTCACTTTGCTCAACAGTTCCTTCACCTGCGCATCCACGATCTTGCCTCGTTCCGTGAGGAACCGCTCAAGGTTGCCAGGGAAGTCGATCTCCGCGTGTTCGAGGATGAGACTGCGCACATGGCGACCGATCGCCTCAAGATTCTGGATGTTGAACCGAGGCGGCGGGATCGCTCCCGCAATCACTTCGCCTGGATGATCGAAAAAGTAGCCGTCGTGCGGTGTGTTGCGCGAGAACCCTACTACGATTCCCATTCGGCTTGCTCGCCCGGTTCTTCCCGACCGTTGGGCGTAGTTGGCTGGACTCGGCGGGATGTTTCTCATGGCTACAGCTTCAAGATCGCCGATGTTGACACCCATCTCCAGCGTCGGCGTACATGCGAGCAGGTTCGGGCGCGCGGGAACCTTGGTCATGAATCCCTTTTCCACTTCGTCGCGTTTATCGTCGGGGACTGCTGCGGAGTGTTCCGCCGCGTACAGAGGTGGAGCATAGTTCTCCACAGCCATGAGTGCGTTGAGGTTCCCCTCGGCGATCGCCCCCTCCCACGACGCCATGCTCCCCGTGCAGCCTGCGCGCGGGCATGGTTTGCCGGGCGACTCGTTCGGCGTAACCTTGTCGCACACACTGCAACGCAGGAACGAAACACCGATCTCGAACTCGACATTCTCAAGATTGACTTGGTAGCCTTCGCCCTCTTCGTTTTTCTTCCCCACACTGCTCCACGAGAGGTATTTCTTCTCGTGCAGCCAAGTCATGCAGGCGTCGAGCGAGTCCGGTGTCGCGTACTCGGCATGAAACTGCCGCCACAGCCTTTGGATTGAGGTCTGGTTTCCCTTCGCGTTCCAAGTCGAAAGCAACTTGAACGCGCCCGTCGAAGCGGACTTTTGTTCCGGCGGCAGGAAGGCCACCGGAATCCCCACCTGTCGATTGACCGTAATGTCGTAGAGGCGGGCGAGCTTGTCGTTGGGATACATTCGAGTGCGCAGGGCTTCGTGGCTGAGTGCCATGCGCTGTCGCATCTGATTCAGCAAGACGACCACCGAATACGCGGCCATGTCCGGCAGTAGGTTTTGCTCCGCGCACAGCCGTTTGAACTCCTCGCTGGCCATCTCCTCCTCGATGCCCGCGTACCGGACTTTGACCAAGCCGAGTCGTTCGATCCCTGCCCGTACGCGCGGAGCAATGGAGAACTCGTTGAGCAACTGGCCCTCAATCTTCGACTTGCGCCGGCGTTGTTCGTCCTTCTTCCGTGTCGGGGTCAGCACGCCTTCACTGAGGTACGCCTCGTACATTGCGTTGACCAACCACTCGAAGTCGTGCGGGTCTTGTTCACCTTTCAGCACAGCGTAGACGACACGGCGGAGCCGCAGGTGGCCTTCGATGCCTTCGATGAAGCGCGCCTGATGGGCGGCATCCTGCCGACTATCGCAGAACACAAGGAGCTTCTGTTCGGCCTCCGGCAAATCGCGCATCAGGACACGCGAGACATGGGCAAGCGCCGACGAATTGCCCATGCTTACCGGAGTGATGATGTCGAACCGACCGTAGGTACTCCTGCATACGGGACACCGCGTGCCGCGCCCCTGATAGATGCGAACAGGGCGCAGCGCCGCTCCCTCTCCCCTAGATTCGTCAGGCGCATCGCTCAGGCGCAGGTTTTTCGGGTGCAGATAGGCGTCGGGAACCCCTCGGCCATTGGTTGCTGTACCTTCCTCTATAGCTTCCGTACTTCCATTCGATGCATCCGACTCGTCCCCTTCCTTTTCCTCTTCCTCGCCGGAAAGGTCTTCCTCGCTCTCGACCTCGATGCGCTCGGTCGGCGGGTCGAACAGGAACATAGTGTCCTTGTCGGAGCGCCGGAACCTCCACGGCCCAAGCGTGCCGTCCTCGTCCTGCCGGGCCATGAGGAAGTCCCAGCCGCATGTGCGGCAGATCGCCAACGGCAGCGCACGCGACTCGCACTCGTCACATTCTTCGATGTTCTCGCCGAGCAGCTTTCCGCACTCGGGATTCGTGCAACGCCAGAAGTGGGCCAGGCCGCGCAGAAACCGATGCACGCGCGGCCGCAACTTGACCGCGCTGGAATCGGCGATGCACGGGCCGACTAGCAACGCGGCCTCGACCTCGCGGCGTAGATCATCCTCTGATGCGCCGGATCGTTCAGGTCGCTCCGCAAGCAACCGGACGATCTCGTTTTCGGAGATCGGATCGTGTAACCATTGCATTAGCAGGTAGGGCAATGCCGCGCGATCCCAAACCTCTTCCACCTTGGTGCCGTCCGACGGCGACTCCCCGGTGACCTTGAACACGAGCGACCGCACCTTCGCGTCGTCCTTGGCATCGAAGTTCGCCAGTTCATCCTCAGTGATTGCTGGTGACGCGGGCAGCTTGAGGCCGTCGGGTATCCTCGTGATACTCACGGTCTCCGTGATGACCGCATCGGGTGGCGTGTCCTGCCCCGTCAGTTGCGTGAAGAACGCAGCCACCCCCGTCTTCGGGTCGCCTTCTTCTCCAGCTTGCAGCGTGGCGGATGTGCCGATGAAGAGCGGCTTCGGTGCGGCATCGACCTTGCTCAGTGCCTCGCGCAGCCGCCGCATCAGGCAGGCCACATCCGTCCCCAACAATCCGTGGTAGGTATGCACCTCGTCAAGAACGATGAACTGCACGCGGTGGTCGCGGAAGATGTCCCTGCCGTCGCCACGCATGAGCATGTATTCAAGCATCATGTAGTTGGTGAGCAGCAGGTCGGGTGGATTCTTGCGGAACTCCAGACGCGTGATGCGCTCATTCTTCGGGGCGTCGGCGGGCCGAGAGCCGAACATCTTGGTGTCGCGCGTGTACCGTCCATACGAAACATCCGTGCCGTCCAACATCTTGCGAATACGGCTGCACTGGTCGTTGGCCAGCGCGTTCATCGGGTAGATCAGGATGGCCTTGAGTGAGTTCTCCCCTACCTTGTGGACGCGCAGGCAGTGGTCGATGATCGGCATCAGGAACGCCTCGGTCTTGCCCGATCCCGTCCCGGTGGCCACCACGGTCGGCTTGCCAGCGAGAATCCGTTTGCACGCCTCGGCCTGATGCTGATAGGGCATTTCGCTGATTGGCGCGAACCGCTGCCGCGCCTGCGGATGCAATTCGGTGATCGGCGGCGCGATCACATACGGCTGAGACAGGGCGATGAACGGCTCTCGTGTCAGGAACCCGTCCTTCTCGATCTCGCGGTTGAACGCCGCCTTGAGTTCCTCCTGGCGCGGATTGAAATGCGTCTTGAGCAGCCGGAGATATTCGTCTCGCAGGTTTCTGGCTATCAGAAGTGGGTTCATTTATGAAAACTCCGACGGCTATCCCTCACGGCTTCAACCACGCCTTCACGGCACGCTCGGCCTTGGTGATTTTGGCTTTGTCCTCTTCAACCACATACAGTCGCGCCATCTGGAGTCGCAGGCTGCTGAGGTGATGTAGGATGCTGCTTGGCTTGTCTATGAGCGGCACGGTCTTGCCAGTCTTGTCGAGAAGGCGCACCAACTCGGATGACTCCTGCGGTGATACGCTTGCGGCCTCCGACATTGACATCAACGGCCCGAACTTCTCAAAGGCGACATCTTTGGGGTCTTCCCACAGCCAGCATTCAATCGGAATCCCGCACTCTTTCGCTACTTCCTTGAGATGATCTCTCCGGCGGGTCACAAATCGAGTCAGTTCCACAGGGCGCGATCCGTTCTTGCGTGTCAGCGACGAAACCTCTCCAACCAGTCTCGGTGGCTTGCGATCACGCAAGGCCCGGCAGAGACGACCGAGCGCGGACACTCTCGGCTGGCCACCGGCCTGCGCTTCTATGATCGAATCTATCCTTCCATCATGGAATGTCAGAAACTTCGTTCGATTCTTGACGAGCTTCTCGATGTCGGTGCCGCTTTTCCACAGGTAACCCTGTTCTCGCAGCAGGAAGAGCGTCTGCCGCATAAGGGCTTCAAAGGCAAACACGGTCTTGTGTAAGTAGACGGCCTTCGACATGAAGTATCGCGCCACGATGAAATGCTCCACCGCCGTTTCGGCCTTGCTGTGCAGCACAAGGTTGTCATCGTCATCGATGTCGAGGTTACTGAGCAGGTAGTGCAGGTCGATCCGACCGAACGGCACACCTGTCGCTATCGCGTCGCGCACGAGGTAGTCCATTCGGTCGAGGTCGAGTGTCGAATGGATCAGTTGGTTGTATCTTCGCCGTCGGTGCTGCCCACGGATGATCGATGCGATGTCGGCGGGGTCAATGCTTGCGGCAATGAGGACGCTCGTGATGTCCTTTCGCGCGGTGACAATCAATGCGCTCAGTTTCTCGTGATCGGGGTACGCGCGGGGGGGCTTCCCCCGCCGATTGCTCCCCAGCAGCGATTTGCGGTATGGATCACGATCCAGTTTTTCAACGAGATGGGAGTACGGATAATGTCCGATGTCGTGCAGCAGCGCAGCGATTCGCAGTTCACGCTGCTCGTTAGGTTTGAACTTACCCCGCCGAACCATCAGGTCGATGGCCCGGCTCATAATGTGGAACACGCCAAGGGAATGCGAGAAGCGCGAGTGGCTGGCCGAAGGATATACGAGAGTCGCCATCCCCAATTGCTTGAGGCGGCGCAGGCGCTGGAACGACTGCGTGTTGATAAGATCAACTTCGAGTCGGCTTAGCCCTATATCTCCGTGGACGGGGTCGGTGATGACCTTATAGCGGTATTCGTCTGACTTGGGTTTGGCCATTCATCTTTCACGCGGCAGGCAGCAGCTTGTTTTCCAACAGGCCTATGCGGCCAAGCTGCTCCCACGCCGTTCGCCCGTCGCCCTTGCGCCCTTTGAACCGGGGCTTGCTGTCGATCAGCGCCTTCCAAATATCGTCAAAGTCGCGCCGCGCGTTCTTGCCCATGTACGCGATGTGTTTGAGGAAGTGGAGCGACGCCAGAAGCTCCAGCCAATCGTCTTCGTCGATGTCGTCCGGCCTGTTGGCCCAAATCGTCTTGGCCCTCTTTGTCAACTTCTTGGCGAAGGGCGCAAGCGTTTCACGCTCGTAGTCATCCTCGCCATCGTCGATCTGTTCCTTGGCGCGGAACGCATCGCTCGTCAATTCACGGGAGTACGGCCCGTGCAGGTACCATCCGAAGCGGTAGGCCAGATCAAGCCCTGAAAGTTGCGTCAGGTAGATTTTCTTCTGGATCATCAGCCGCTGCTCGAAGCTGTCCAACTCCAGCGTCTGGTCAACGGCATCCACAACCAACTTCAATACGATCTGTGATGGGTTCATAATCTTCGCTCCTCCATGAGGCCAAACATTACCCGAACATATCCCGGCTGTCAACCCATTCCTGGGCCTAAGATTGACCGAAATCGAACGCCAACCCACGGCGACGCTCCCGCGTAGCCCGCCAGGGTACCCTTCCGACCTGTGGGTCACAACCCCGAAGCGCATTCTCTGCATCTCGACCCGGATTCGGCCTTCGAGATACGCGCACCGGGCGCACACAAACCGTTCGCTCCGCTCAGGACGCTGCGGCATGGACACCTCCTTCGGGAGATACGGGGGTTTGCTCTCGCACCCGGGCTTCCAAGGTGGCGATGCGCTTCGTCGCTTCCTCCGTCGGCTTCTTGCGGACGGTGGGGACATAGGCGACCGCGCCGAGTTCCTGCTCGGCGAGGCGGACGCGCTCTTCGAGGTTGCGGATCGGCCCGGTGGCGCAGATCGGCGGGTTGAACGGGTCGGCGGGCGGCTGGCCACCCAGCACCTTGCCGCCGTCGATATCCACCCCCGCCTCGGCGAAGAAGGCCACGATGTCGTCCGGCGGCGTCTCACCGAGAATGCGGCAGTATTCGAGCAGTACCTTGTCCCGCGTGATGAACGACCGGGGCTTGAACTTCGGCTTGCCCTTCTTGTCGTAGGCGATGAACCCGTCACCCGGTAGCCATGGTTGATCGCGGTCGAGAAGGGGGAAAGTGGCGAGCAGCGCAGCCAACTCGCTTGCGCTGACGCCGTAAGCCTGCGCGGCCGAGGCGTCCAGCTCGGCCCTCCTGTTCGCCCGGTCCGCTTCGTTCTGTGCCTCTTCGTGCGTCAGGCTATCTACGAGAGCTGTGATCGAACCGACAGACTCGGCGGATAGACGCGGCATTGAAGTCTGGTGCCAGTAAAAGAAATTGATGGTTGTCGAGATTCTTTGCCGCAGGAGCCAGTCGATGATGAAGGAGTTTGCCAGCCATAGCCAGACAAGGTGTGTGTTGCTGTCGCCGCCGTCGAAGCTGAGGGTCGGGACTTTGTTGCCGCACGCGGCGTCTCCGGGGATCAACGCGCAGAGCGCGCTCCGTTCGTTGGTCTGTCCGGTGACATCGCAGAATCCTGCTCTAGCAAACCGCCGACCGGGGAGTGCCTCATCGAATTGTGGCACCGCTACGAAGTAGTGCGGAATGCTCTGCTTCTCGTTCCATCCAAGATCGCGCCACTCCGCCCGGCGACCGCTCCCGCGAACATACGCCTTGGCGGCGTGGTCGAACTGGTGAACCATGCGGCCTTCGTAGAGGGGAACATACTTGCTGCCCGGCACCATGATTTGCGGCGAGCGCTCATCTTCCTCGTTCTTGAGGACGAAGCCCTCAAAGGTTTGCTCGGACGCCGCGTTCTTGCCCTTCGGCTTGGGCTTGCCGCATAGCTCGCTCTCGGTACGCGAGACCCACACGAACTTCTCCGGCTGGCGCTCGAACCACTCTTTCTCCGGTAGCGTCCAGTATTCGCCCGTGTGTTGCGTGCCGCCGAACTCGCGCAGCCGATCCCGCTCGCGGAACAGCCAGCTATCGTTCGTCATATCCAGTTCACGGGTGAACGACACATTCCAAGTGTCGTCAAGCTGCCTACCGAGCGGCGGGAACTGGTCGTAAATGCGCTGGACGAGGGTTTTCTCCTGCTCGCTGCGGAACTCGAAGAGTGACAGGTGCGTGGGCGATTGCTCGCGGATAAACTTCGGTGATAGCGTGACGACCCGACTGGCCTGCTGCGACGGCGAGGCGTCAAGAAAGCCCGGATCGTGCAACATAAACGCGGCGGGAAACTCCGCCTCCTCATCGGGTTCTGTATTCGTGACCACGAACGCGCAGAACTTGAACCGTGAGTCCACGGATGGGAAGACGAGGCGGCGGTTTTCGTATGAATACAGATGCTCGATCCGGGCGTTCTCCAGTACCATCCGGCGCAGACCCTTCGATCCCTCCGAGGCGTAGAACGCCGCCGGGATCAAGATGCCGATGCGACCGCGATCTTGCGCCGACAGCAACCAGAAGCGTTCCGTAAAGAACTTGAACAGGTCGGGGTCGCCGCCCGTGGTCTTGTCTTTTCCGGTCTTTTCGTTAGGAATCTTGTCCTGCTGCCAGCGGTACACGCCGTCGCGGACGAGCTTCTCCTTGTAGAGGTTGGTGGCCAACTTGTATTTGTCCCACGCTGGCCCGGCTTCTGGGATGCGGCGGTTGATCTCGCGGACGAATGAATCGTATGCTTGCCCCTGATAGTCGATGATCGTTGGATCGTACTGTGCATAGAACTCTTTTGCGGCGGGCTTCACCTTGTCCCACGGCGGGTTGCCGACGAGGATGTCAAAGCCCGCGTCGTCGCGGCGGGTGCCGTCGTCGTTGAAGAACACTTCCGGGAAGGCCAATTCCCAACAGAAGGCGTTGAGGCCGTGCTTCCCGCAGGCTTTCTCGATGAACGGTGCAGCCTGCTGCCGCACATCGTCGGGAACATAACGCATGTCACTGTCGAATAACGCATTGAGCCACTCGTCCGGGAGCGCGACTTCCTCTGGTGGCGCTGCGCTTCCTCTTGCCCGGATCGGTTTTTCGAGATCGGTAAACGCCAGCCCTACACGCAGCGCATGCAGGTCGATGAGCGGGCGAAGGTGCGAAGCCAGAGCGTCATGGGCGACTCGATGCATGGCGAAGTCGGCGCGATCATCTTCGATCTTGCGTTTCAATACGCCGAGCAAGGCGAACGCTCGGTTCAGCACGGTGCATAACTTCTCACGCCCCATCGTGAGCAGGTTTTGATCTATCTCTTCCGCGTCGGTGAGCAGCGTCGGGTAGTTCTCCCACTTCTTGCTCTTGATCTTGCGCGGGAAATACGGCGTGACCAACTCCTCAGCAGATAAGCCGAGCAGGGAGTCGCCGCAACGCAGGCGATGGTCGAGGAAGGTCAGCGGCTGGCGCGAGGCGGCGGTGATGAGCCAGAGCGATGTCTTGGCCAGATCGACCGCGAGGGGGTTCTTGTCCACGCCGTAGATGCAGTTGCCCGCGACAAGCAGACGGCATACTGCCAATTCGCGTTCCTGATCGACGCTGTCCCACACCAGTCGCAAGTCGTCGGGAACATCGGCGAGCAAGAGCAGGTCGTCTTCGCTGAACTCACCCTTGTCGTCCTGCGCCTTGATCTTGGCTACATCGCGGCGATAGGCGCTGAGCAGGTGTTCGGCGAGACGGCGACAGATGCCGACGAGGAAGTGGCCCGACCCCATCGCCAGATCGGCGCAGCGCAGGGAGAGGATTTCGCCGGGTGCCTTATCCAAAGCCTGCGGATCGACGGCCTCACGGACGAGGAAATCCACGAACGCCCGGTTGGTGTAGTACGACCCGCTCTGCTTGCGACCCATGCCGCTCTTGAGATAGACCGTGCCGGGCTTGATCGGCTGGTGGACGACGCGCATCGGCTTGTTGCTCGATGAGCGCTCCGGCTCATCATCGGGTTCGTCTGCGTCGCCACCGTCTTCGTCGTCAGTCGTCTCGTCGATGACCTCGACTTCGGCCTCGTCATCGTCAAGGTCGTCGTCTTCGTCCTCATGTTCTTGCTCCGCTACATCAACCCTGCGAAAGCGGTCGTCGGTGAGCATCTCGCCGCGTTTGTCGGCCAGTCGTTGGCGCATATCGTCGTCGATGACAAGGAGATGATTGTCGAGTTTGACACGCCAACGCTGCTCGCGGGCGAAACACGGGGTCACTTCGAGCAGGCCCTCGTAGATGGAGCCGAGTTGCTCGACATTCAGTTCGCGGTAGGAGAGGCGCACCTTGCCGTGGTAACCCTTGGGGGCTGGCACCTCGATCAGGTTTTCAAGGACATTGTCGATGGTGGCGTTGCCCCACTTGAGGCCGTCGATGAGCTTGGTGCTTTCGGGATCGAACAACCCGCCGCCGTATGGCTTGATCTCGCCCTCCGGGCCGAGGTTGACGCCTTGGCGGAGCAGGTTGAACAGAGCCTGCAACGAGTCTTGGAAGAACGAGCCGTTAGGGTCGGCCCTCTCCAGTTGTTCGGCACCCTTGCCGCGAGCGAGCCGGATCAGACGGCTGAGCGAATAGCCCTCCCGGTAGGTGAGCATGTCGATGGGCAGAAGCGCCAAGTCCTCGGCGTAGAGCGTGAAGAGTAGACGGTACAGCAGACGCAGGGTCTCCTGATAGAGATCGTGCAGGAACTCATCCGTAATCGGGTCGGGGAGCTTGTCCTTGTTCTCCGGGTGGTCGAGAACACCCTGCATGAACCGCTTGACCGCCTCTTGAACCTGCAAGCCAAGGTCGGTGGAGACGCGCTGCTGGTGTTCGCGCCCGATCTCCCGAACACGATCGAGCAATCGCGGCGTGGCGATCAGGGATTCCTGCCGCATCAAGTTGTATAAGAGTTTCCACGCTTCCAGCCCTGCCGTCGTACCTTCGGCGATGGCTGTTAGGTCAAACCCGATGTGTGACGGCAGCGTGCCGATGCAGCACATCAGCCTAAGCTCGAAGGCGTTGGCGACGAAGCCATAGTCTATGGACTGTTCCTTCAACACGCGGGCGAGGCTGAGCGACGGCGCAAACCGACGGTGCAGTCCGGCGGGGGCGGCTTCGAGGTGTGCGTCCGGGGCGATGCACACGACGCGAGCGATCGGCTCGTCGTTACCGTCGAATACCAACGGTAGACCGCCTTCTTCCATACCCTCTTCGGTGGCGATCTTTTCCGTGTCACCAAGTTGCCACCCAAGGAGATCGGCCAGCGGCCTGAGCAGTAGCGTGTAGGTCGAGCGGGCCTGCTCGCGGTCGCGGAGTTGACGCTGCGCGTACCGGATGACCGAGGACGCCTTCTTGTAAAGCACCTCCGCGCCTTCGGGGTCGAGCAGCCCGCGCAGTTGCGGGTCTTCCCACAGCAGCTTGGTGCAGAAGTATTCGCTGAACGCCTCGCCTTGAAAGGTGAGCGGCTCCATCACTTCACCTCTTTCGACGGGATGCGAAGCAGGACGCCTAGTTGTTCGATGGTCGGCTCCTCGAATTCAAGGCGGCGGTTCAGGAATGATTCCTGTTGTTCGTACTCCTTGCTGTGTGCGCGGAGTCGGCGCGCGACGGTCGGGGGGAGTTTTCTTTCCATGCCGGGGAGGAAGCTGGATGGGTCGTCCTGTCCATGCAGAATCACGGCCTTTGTGACCGAATTCCACTCGGTGAGCTTGTCCCGGAGTTCTTGGTGTTCTGCGTGGCGCTTTCCTTTGACCTCATCACGCCACTTCTTGGCCCGGCTTGCGGCCTCGATCTCGGCCTTCTCGCGGGCGGTCTCCCACCAGTCGCCGAAGAGCGCCGGAAGCTGATCCGCCGGGACATTGCCCACGCCGCGCGGTTGAAGAAGCTCGAACGCATCGAATGGGTCGGTCTTACCGTTGGCATCGACGCGGATCGCCAGTAGTCGCTGCATCTCGGTGTTGTCGTTCGCGCGGACGGTGGCGATGAAGGTGACTACGATGTCCGGCGCGTCGATGTCGTCCAGCAGCTTGGCGGCGACGCGGTGATCGTCCTTCGGGTCGTACCGACTCTCGCGCACCCACCGGATGGCGTTCTGCACGAGGGGATGCTCGTCGTCGATGATCTCGTCCGGCTTGGCCGACGGCGGGGCTGAGTCGAAACTCGTGTAGAGCGCTTCGTACTCACGCGGCACCTTTCCGCCCACCCACGACTGCGGCACCTGCGGGACGCGAAGCAATCCGTTATCTCGTTGGCACCTGCCTCCGGCGAGGGAGACGGCGCGCTCGACGAAGCTCACGGGATCGACGGTGATCTTCTTGCCATCCTCTATGGCTGTCGTGAGTTGGGCTACTTCGCTGTCCGTGAGGCCGTCGTCGCCCATCATCTCCTTGTTGTGCGAGGCGTTGACGCGAGCGAGTTCCTCCTCGATCTTCCGGTCGGCCTCCTCGATGGCGGCTTTCACATCGTCAGGGGATTGTGAGATCAGAGCCTCTATCCGGTCGGCTTGGATAGCGCCGAGGACATCGCCCACCGATCCGACGGTCAGCACCTGTCGCTCGATCTTGTCGAGCAGGCGCTTCAGCACTTCGCCTTCGTATGTGTCCTTGGCGTAGAGGAAGCCGAACTCGCACACTTCGGTCTGACCGAAACGATCAACCCTGCCTTGTCTCTGGAGCATCCGATTTGGATTAAAGGGCAATTCGATATGCATCACGCGGTGACAGTGAGTTTGGAGGTTGAGACCCTCGGCGGCGCTGTCGGTGCTGACCAGCAAGAGTATTTCGGGCTTGGCGAAATCAGCGAGCGCTTTCTTCCGCTGCGGCCCCGTGAGCGAACCGTCGTACTGAACGAGCTTGCCTTCGTACCCGTTGCGGGTCAGGAACTCGACGAGCCATTCAACCGTGTCGGCGTACTCCGAGAAGATGATGATCTTGTCCGTCGGGTTGGCATCATGGATCGACTTGAGTTCGGCCAGCAGCGTTTCGGCCTTGGAGTCCGTGTCCGTTGGACACTTGGCCAATAGGTCTCGCAGGTCGAGCAGGTCTTGCGATTCCTGCTCGATTGTCCTGAGCTTCTTTCCGGCGGATCGGATGCGCGCAAGGAAACTCCTGTGCGCGTCGATTTCAAGCTGAGACAGGGCTTCGTCGGAGATCGTCTCGCCCTTACGCAGCGCCCGCAGGTGATCTCGACGGACTTCCACATCCTCCGCATCTTTTTCGAGATTCTCTAACCGCCGCGTCACCGTGGATCGAAGCGCCGACAACGACGATGAGGCGCGTTTACGGAGGATCGTCGCCACGAGCCGCAAGGCGTACTTGTCCCGCGCGCTCTTCAACTGCTCGGCTTGCTCGTCTAGCGCGCCAGCCTGCTTGGCGACTGCGGTATGTACCGCCGCCTCGTCTTGGGTCAGGGTGACAGGAATCGGCTTGGATGGGTTGGCTGGAACGAAGAAGTCGGAACCGTCCGGGTTCTTGATGTGCCGTTTCAGGTGCCGAATCAGGTGCCGAGAGTAATTCCTGTACCGCATCGCCTTGATGTCAGGCACCAAGGTCGGTTCCAACAGGTTGAGGAGCGAGGCGAAGCTCTTGTCGTAGCCGGAGTGCGGCGTGGCCGACAGCAACAACAGCGCGTCGCAGGCTTTCGACACCCACTGCGCGAGGCGATGGCGATCCGAGATGTCGTGTTCACCGGGTAAGTTCTGCGCGAGGTGATGGCACTCGTCGCACACGATGACATTGAACCGGATGTTCTGCACCTCGCGGAACACGCCGTCGCGCCGCTTGAGATAGTCGAAGGACGCGATGATCCGGGGTTCAGTCGCCCATGCGTTGCCGCCGAGTTCGATTTGCTTCTTCGCCTCGTGGACGCCCTCGCGATGGAAGATTCGGAAGTCGAGGCCGAACTTGGTGGCAAGCTCCTCCTGCCACTGCTCCATGATCCCCGCCGGGCAGACGATCAGGATTCGACCCCCACGGCGGCGCGCGATCAGCTCCCGGAGCGCGATCCCCGTCTCGATGGTCTTGCCGAGGCCCACATCGCTGGCGTTGAGGATGCGCGGGCGAGGCAGGGACAGCATCCGCAGAGCGGGGATTTGCTGGTACAGGTGGAACCGGATGCGCGATCGGCCAGTGGCGATCAACGCCGTCGGCGGTGGAGTGAGCGTCAACTGGAACGCCTCATGCAAAAGCCGGAAGCGGGCGTCGCGTCCGACCCGCTCCAGCGACAACGAAGGTAGCTCGTCGGGCGTCACCTTTTCGAGCGTATCCACGACTGGCCACTCTTGGCCCCGGAGCGGCCCCTCGGTTACGCGAAGACGGAGGCGGTTGGACGGGGCCTCGCCTCCGACGATGGGTTGTGCATCCAACACGACGCAGCGCTGCCCACGCGATCGTACTGTCATGCCTGCCGAGAAAGTCATGGCGTCCTTTCGAGTCCTAATCTCGATGCTCGCGGCGCGAGGGAAACCCGCTCAGCGCTTGGCGCGCTTCCTGCGTTTGCGGCCCGCCGACTTCCTTGCCTTGTCCGCGCGATTCAGCAGGTCGTCGAGTTCCTTCAAGAGGTAGAGCCTGTATCCGGTGACCGGATGCCGCCGCGCCGTCAGCTTGCCGTCGTTGTCCCACCTTCTCAGCGTGTCCTTGCAGACGCCGAGGTGGATCGCGGCTTGGCCGACCGTGAGGTACTCGTTCAGTTTGGGCATGCCGACACACTCCGATAACCGGGTTAGGTGACATTATGCACCTATACGGCTTCGCGCCTACGGGGGAGTTCTGCGGCCCGCCTCCCGGCGGGCCTCCGTCAGCAGAAAGCCGTCCCTCCGCGACACGCCGCCCCGTCCCCGGAGCCTCCCCCACAGGCGGATGCCCCCTTTCCGTTCGTTTCCAGGCAGCAGGAGAGGGCAGCGGGTGCCGATCCGCGTCCGGGGACAGTGCCGGGCGGCAACAAGGTGTGAGTCCCGCAGCAACGCAACGGGGCGTGAGAGAGGCAAGGGTGGACGAGATGGGTGAGCGGCGCAAGGGGAACCCAACCGATCAGCGGGCTGGGCAGCGGTTCCGGCGAGCGGAGTAAACGGTCAGCGCATGCAACATGATGCGGAGCCGCGCCTGTCGAGTGCCGCAAGGACAGGCATGGAAACGAGCGCTACGCATGGGGTCAAAAGCACGGGTTACCAGTCGCGCAATCTCGTCAATGCTCCTTGTCCTTCGGCGGATTAGGGTCGTTGCCCGGTGCGATGGTGTCCTTGCTGCGAATCTTTCCGTCGCGCCCCTTTGTGGTCAGTTCACCGCCGCCCTGATTCTTGAGCATCTGGCGGGCAGTGGCCTCAGCCTCTTTCTGCGTGCTGTGCAGGCTCGACGCTTTCTTTGCGTCGTTGCGTTTGTTTGCCCATTTACCGTCAGCGCCCTTGGACACCATGCGATCTCGACCTTTGCTCATCTCAATACTCCTTCATTACGGTTCGATCCGTCTCGCGCCAGGCGGCACAATGCCGCTCAGCGATAATTCACTTATCCAGCCGCCTCCATCAGGCGCTCGCGCACCTTGACCAGCATGGCGCGGCTGTGGCTGTAGGAAATCACGCCAAGATGCTGGAGGCGACCTACCACAACTCCCGGATGCACACCCATACTCTCCGCGAAATCCATGATCGCCGCCTTCGAGAAGTACGGCTTGGTCTTGGCCACGAAGGCGTCCACTTCGTCTGGCGGCACGAGCCACTCGCAGGCTTGGGCGTCAGCCTCTTGTTCCTCTTTGGGCTTGTCCTCGCGCGCCTCCGCCGACGGGCCAACCAGATTCTTGTCGAGGTGACCAGCGTGCTTGCCGTTCTCCTTTATGTGGGCTAGCTCATGCATGAGCGTAAACCAGAAATAGTCGATCCGGTCGTAACGCAGCGACATCGCCACGACGGGCGACTTGGCGTCGAGCCAGAAAGCCGCTCCGTCGATGTAGGTCTGCGGGAGGTGTTCCACTACGACCAGCCTTACGCCGAGTTTGGCGAGGGCTTGGGGGACTTGTGCCACGCCGTCGTCATCGACGGACAGTTCCGCGAGGCTCGCAACCTGCGCGTTGAACTTGCGGCGGTCAAACGGTTTGACTTTCTTCTTTCGCGCGACTTGCCGCGCCCGACACGCCCACGCCACTTGTCCCGGATTAAACGCGCCGTATGGGTCGGACTTGCGGGCGGCAACGGCAAGCGTCGGCTTGTCGTCCACCGAGTTGATTTCCAGCAATCGACAAACTTCCCGCTCGATGGTGTCCAGGTTCTTGGATTTCCTGATCCAGCCCTTCTTGGTTGCCTCTTTGACCGGAACGAGCGAGTAGACCTTCGCCCGCCGTGCGATCTGCTCGTTGTTCTTGCCCTCGTGATGTAGTAGGTCGAGGCGGTAGGCGGATTCGAGGTTGAGCCAGAACTCCGGGCTGGTGCCAATCGCACGCGATAGCTCCACGGCTGTCGCGGGAACGACGGCTTTCTTTCCGCTGATGATTTCATTGACCGCTTGTATGGGGCGACCGAGAATCTCGGCGAAATCGGATTGCGTCCAACCACGGGCATCCAATTCTTCCTTGAGGATTTCGCCCGGTGTTACTGGCCTGAATGGTCGCAGTTTTTCGGTCATAACCTCAGTCTCCGTAGTGTCGCGTGATCTCGTCGATCACGACGACCTTCCGACCCTCCTCGGCGACGATCCGCAGGATTAGCCGCCACCGATCCTTGAGCCTCATGGAGCATTTCCCCGCGTACTTGCCCCTGAGCTTCTCGAAATGGACGCTGGCTGGAACTCGGAGGTCGCGCTCGTCCTTGGCTGCGTCGATAGTCCGAACCCTCCGCAGGAACGAATCGACGACGCCATCCGGGTAGCCGTGAGCGCCCGTCCCCTTCGTATACAGCTTTTTGAGCTTCGCATCCGAGAACCGAAAGTCCATTCGCGGTCTCCATCACACCAAGTCTACACCACCAGCGACCGCTTGTCAAGTGCTATTTCACCCTAGGGGTGAAAGGCTGTTATTCCTCAACGGCGACCTCCGCCAGCAGCTTGCCAATCCGCTCTTCCGCCGCGTTACGCCCGTGCGTGGCCATCGCCTTGTGATCCGCGTAATCAGCTTCTGCTCGCTGCTGGGCGTCGTCAGTGCGCTCCGGCTGTGGTCGCCGAGTCCGGGCGTAGGATCGCGGCGATTGATGCGAATCCCATCAGCGTCCGATCATGCATGGTGCTTACCGTAGGCTGTCTTTCACGCAGCTCACCAACGGCATGATGAACCCAACCCGCCTGCGAATGGCGATGCGACTCCTCGGCGACATTACCCAAGGCGAGCTTTCGCGCGCGAGCGGCGTCAGCCCGACGACCATCTCCCTGTTCCTGAACGACAAGCGAACGCTTCGACCCGCATTGGCATCGAAGCTCATGGTCGGACTGGAGCGCGTGTTCGTCCAGAAGGGATCGCGGCTCGACACAGCGTTCTTCACCGCAGATGACGGATGCTGAGCGGCTGTCAGGCGGGTGGCGCTCGCCTGCTAGGTTGATGCAAATCGTCCATCAAGTGGTTGATATTCAGCCACATGCGCCAAGGAACGGAGGCCAAAAGCGGGCTGTTGCAGTGGCGTTCTTGCGGCTTGTTCAGGGGGTCAAAGGCGCTCCCAATCTCCGGGTTGGCACCCAGCAGTCGGCGTGCGATAATCAAGTGCAGACGAGCCTTGAAAACGGTTTTTGGGGCGTCCGAGAGGGAAAATACGAGGGAAAATACTCGAAAAAACCGCTGTTTCAGGGCCTGTAGAAGCGACATAGGAGCGATTACAAAACCGCTGCTCTGCCAACTGAGCTACGGTGGCGAAAACTCACTTCATTCTACTATAGTAGCGTCTTCTTGCCTTTCGGCTAGCTCGTCCGTTTTCTCGGATTGACATTTGTGAAAACGCGTCCGTTCGGCACAGAAACCGACACGCCGCACCGGGCGGAAAGCGATCCCATTATGCCAGCCTCCAGGGACGGCGACGTACAGGCCAACAAAACCGACGGTCGTAAGTCTATCACCATCGAGGTCGCAGGCAACGACCGGGTCGCTTACCGAAAGATCTACCTCACAAAGACAAACCACCGGCTTGCTCGGCGCCGTGCCCGGGCACTGGAGGGAATCGACGACCCCGAGAAAGCCCGCCGCATTATCGGCCACCTCTCCTGGGCCAAAACGCCCGGGCAGGAGAACGACCGTCTGGCAGAACTGACCGACACCCTGCCAACGATTCCATCGCTGTCGCACGACGAAGCGCGCAAGGAACTATAAAGCATCGTGGGCAGACTCGGCCTCGCCACCGTCGTCGATGGACAAGACGACGACAGCGATGATTGGTTGATGTTCGGCACGACTCCGTAACGATGGCCGATCGCGGCGCGACACACCACGCCCGCATGCTCGTCGCCCGGCCAAGGCCGGACATTCGGACGTGGAAAACGGGATGCACTTGCGTCGGGCAAGCCTCGTGCCCAGGCCGGCATAAAGACGCTACGCCACAACAGTTCCGGGTATCGTGCGGTTCCCATCCCCCCACGGCTCCGTGAGCCACTATCGAGTCCCGAGACCATATCCGGGTCGGACAGGCGTCCGCTTGCCGACTCAGGAATTCGGGCTACGCGGACATGCAGACACGCCATCCGGGACGCCGCCGTGGTGCATCCCCGCGACCCACCGCCGACGGGGCGGAGCGAGCCGAGCTTCCTCTCGGTGGACACACGCACGCCGTACGTGCTAAACTGCCTCGGTAAAGAGGGCGGCAAGACCGCCTACTATCCCGGCGCGCCGGGACTCCGCTGGGTCGCCACGACCGGGAAGAAGAAGGGACCGTGGAGCCAAACGGCGAGCGCGACGATCGGGCCGTCAGGGGAAAAGCGAATTGAGAATAGCGAGTGTCGAATGGCGGGCACTGCTCAAAGAGTGTAGCGCATGCCTGCGCTGGCGGTTGGGCAGAGCACACGGCGTTCACGTGATCCACCCATCTCTTGAAGCAAGTGAGGAGGACCGTCTTGTTTGGCTAACCATGCAGCCAGACCGATCCATGGTTCGCAACCGTAACCACATACATGCGTGTCCCGAGAAGAAGAGGAGCAGGACTGATGATAGGTTCACAGTGTAAGACTCTGTCATCGGCGTTCGTTATCACCGCAGTTATAGTCGTGTACTGTCTGGCCGCCACTCCGCGCGCCCTGGCCGAATCAAACGGTCAATCCAAGAAAAACGCATTAAACTGTCCGATCGCTAACGCTGGATAGGCCGCGGGCTCCGTAGTGGAAGAACATAAGCTTCCGTTGTTGATCCTAATCATGGCTATCGCCGCTTATCTGCGCGTGAGAATCGAGTGGTCCAAAGAAAAGGTCAGCGACGAAAAGCGAGGTAGGAAGATATGCCCTATGTTGGGGGTCGAGGTCATCATCGCGGTGGCGGGGTACCTGCTCGTTTTCCGAATCTGCAGGGAGCAGCTTCTGTGGCCTCCTGTGTGGCCTCCTGTTTGGTCTCTCGATTATGCGATCGTGGTGTTATTCGGGTTGGGCGTTTTTGGGCTCTTCGTTCTGCACGTCCTGCAATTGGTTGCCGACATCAATTGGATGAATGACCCAAAAGCAAAGGTTCCACCCGGGTTCCTCCGCGGTCAGCGGACAAATAACGGTCCAGACGTAATGATCCGTGTTGCGCAGGTGTTGACTATGGAGAGAATGGCCGACAATACGGAAACTAGGGCGAAGCTCAGGGATAGCGAGGTGATCGAATTCAAAGCGGATACGCCGATCTGGTAGCAACTGTCCGTACGTTCAGTGCGGGATCTCAAGCTCCTCGTGATCGCCATCATCACGCCGGCGCGCCTCGACGCCCTCATCCCTGCCTGCGACGGCACGTGGCGCCCGCCGTCATCGGCTTCGGCGCGGGCTTTGGCGCCTGTCGTTGGTTCGTGGGCAACGATCCGAGCATCTGATAGGAATTGATGGTGGCGACCGCAAAGCGGCCTTGCCGTCGCATCAATCCCGGTCATCAAGGTGCGCCCGGTCGCGACGCGAGTTCGATGCGCATCCGGCCCGGCAATCGGTGAGCAACGCGATCGGCACGCCGACTCCTTGCGGACATTCGGACGTGGTAAAGGAGATGCGCTGCCGCTCGTGCGCAGTACGGCACGACCACGGGCGTGTCACTCCACATCGGCTGCCACGAGATGAGTTGCCAGAGGCTCGATCGTGAGTGCGTCGCCCACGGGCTTCATCGTCAGGAGATCCACGCGCCCTCCCACCGGCAGGCCGTCGATCCGGACAGTGACGGCGTCCTTTCCGTAGTTTGTGAGGTTCGTCAGCATACGATCGGCGTGTCGTGTGTAGAGCAACTCCACACCCCACGGCTCTTCGCCAGAGTCAGCGATCTCAACTACGACGGATCTCCCGCCGGGCAGATCCGCGAGCATCGGACGCAGCATGCCGGCCAGCTCTTCCGGCGCCGCGGCGGGCAAAAGGGTGGCGCCGTCGAACGTATTGTCCAGGAGGTGGTCCGTCTCGTCCCACAGCGCGACGGAATCCCCCACAAACACCAGTCGCCCACCCGCGGCCACATAGTCGGCCAGTCCGTCCGCGGCATCCGCGCGAAGGTGGGTGATGCCGGGAGCGAGAATCAGGTCGTAGTTCTCCGCGTCTCCCGCGGCAAGCTGGTCCTCGGTGATATAGTCGATCTTCTCACCGCTGAAGTTAAGCGCGGCGTATGTGCCTTCTTGGGCCCGCGTATAGAGCACACTCCCGTCAAAGCCGTAGGTATAGAACAGGGATGCGGCCGAGTAGACGATGGCGACACGTGCCGGCGCGACCACAAAGGCATGCACCTCCTGCCCCAGACGCATCTGGTCGAGGGCTGTGCGCCCGTGCTCCGCGACCGCGAGCGGCCGATTGGCGATGCCGGGAAAATCCGGGATTGACTCGCCGGTGTACTCGTTCTCATGCGAGCGAAGCCACACCCAGACGGTTGACGCGGCTCTGCCGTGGATGGCCGACTGCCAGATACCATTGCGGATGTGGGCGGGTGGGACGTCGCCGGCCGGCCAACCGGCTTGCCGGGCGTCGTCTTCGACCAGGTGGTCCTCCGAGTTGAAGATGGGCTTGCCGGAAATCGATCGCTGAAGATCGAAGAACTGGTTCTGGGGGAGCCAATCGCAGGCGTACTGTGCGTCCGCCGGCGAGCCGGTTTGTCGGTCGCCGGCCCGGTAGTACTTCAACGAATCGTTGCCGGATATCTGGAAGAACTCGTCGAACATGACCGGATCGATTCCCTCGAACGCGACATACATCACATAGTCGGACATCTTCGTGTGCACCGGCATGTCGGGTGCCATCTCGTGGATGATGTCCGTCATCCACCGATGGAAACCGGCGAAACGCTCATCGTTGAACAGATATACAGCCTCTCATAAATAACAGGACATGATGCCTATGCAAAAGGCTGTAGGTAGCCGCGAATCTGATCGGGGCGACGTTGCATACTTCGGAACAC
>SDBU01002112.1_pt1 | contig 27022 bp, 34 predicted proteins | sample 2277071 | NCBI WGS metagenome assembly SDBU01 (sample SAMN10397929, study PRJNA504765) | marine sediment metagenome | isolation source: marine sediment core GS08_GC12, 126 cmbsf | place: Arctic Ocean: Gakkel Ridge, Loki's castle | collected 2008 | reverse complement strand
CAATAACACCAAGCGATACGGACTGACAACCCTCGAATGGCACGAATCTTGACGAAGGTATAACCGAAACTCTTTTATCATTTCTGAACGTGTTTAATTAATGCCGAACGTATAGCGAAAACAAATTCTATTATTGATTATGATAATCATAGGCGACGCGAAAACAGAACTTGAAAAACTTCCTGATCAATCCGTCAATTGCTGCGTGACATCTCCACCTTATTTCGGATTGAGGGATTATGATATTCCGCCAACAGAATGGCCAGAGGTAAGTTTTTCGCCTATGCCTGGACTTCCAAAAATTACGGTTAAATCTCAAACATGTTGTTTTGGTTTAGAAAAAGACCCGTCGTCCTACATCGGGCATGCTATGATTATTTTTAGGGAAATTTACAGAGTGCTTAGAGATGACGGAACCTTATGGTTAAATATTGGCGATTCATATGCGACAGGCGGAAGAGGCGGCGGAGGTTCATACATGGATGAGCGACGCGAAAAAGGGTGGAAAGCTCAATCAAGTTTGAATGGTTGGCGGTCAGCACCTCCAGGATTAAAACATAAAGACATGATCGGTATCCCATGGAAAGTTGCCTTTGCCCTCCAATCTGACGGTTGGTATCTCAGACAAGACATTATTTGGGCGAAACCAAATCCCATGCCTGAATCAGTAAAAGACCGTTGCACAAAATCCCATGAATACATTTTCCTGCTTTCAAAATCTCCGCGATATTATTTTGATCATGAAGTAATTAAGGAACCCGCTGGAGAAAAAGGAAACGCCAATAGTTTCCGGGGTGGGTGTTATGTGAATGGAAATATAGACAACGCTATACTTGGAAAGCGGACGGTATCTGGCAATACAAAGAAAATCCCATTTGGATGGGACACGGGCCCGGGATCTCATAAAGATTTAAAAGGACGTTATAAAAACAAACAACCATCAGTAAAAGCCAATTCCTTTAGTAGAAAAACAGCCACAGAAGGAAAGCCAGGATCACCGAATCAGCACAGGGAAAATAGGGAAGATATTGAATATTCTGAAACCAGAAACAAGCGCGATGTTTGGATAGTATCAACCAAACCATATAAAGGATCCCATTACGCAACCTTTCCGCCTGACCTAATCAAGCCTTGTATTTTAGCAGGATGCCCACAAGGTGGAATTGTCCTCGATCCTTTTGTCGGATCTGGAACGGTTCCTCAGGTAGCAAAAGAAAATGATCGTGATTATATCGGAATTGATATTGATCCAAAAAATAAACCGCTGATTGATGAGAGATTATCAAAGGCGCACTATCAACACAGCTTTTAAAATCAATGTGGATAATCCCCAAAAATCACCAACAGTCCTATCTCTGTGCACAGGATATGGAGGAATCGAAAAAAGTCTTCACGAAATCTTTGGAGCAATCACTGTCCTCGCTCTTGTGGAGATCGAAGCCTTCGCCATTACGAACCTGGTTAATAAGATGGAAACGGGAAAGCTGGATCCAGTACCTATCTGGACGGATCTTAAGACCTTCGATGCGAGACCGTTTCGAGGATGCGTTGACATCCTCACTGGCGGCTATCCGTGCCAGCCATTTAGCACAGCGGGAACCAGAAACGGGAGCAAAGATCCACGGCATTTATGGCCATATATCGAAACAATTATCATTCATGCCAGACCAAGGCAAGTTTTTCTCGAAAATGTCGAAGGACATCTTACTCTTGGGATCTGCGAAGTCCTCGAGGATTTGGAAAATTTGGGTTTCAGAGTTGAGGCGGGAATATTCAGCGCGGCTGAAGTCGGCGCACCTCATCAGAGAAAAAGAGTCTTTATCCTGGCCGACGCCGGCGACCGCTGCGGCGATCCAAGGGAAAACAGAACCGGACGGCAAGAGGGGCCAGACATTGACCGGCGCAACGAACGGGCAGAACTGGAGTACTCCGAAATTAAAAATGGACGATTGCGAGAGCGAGAGACTGAGGAAAACGCCTTGCTTGAGTTCACAGGTTTTCATCAATGGCCAAGCCGACCAGGGGAACCCCAACACGAATGGGAAGCGCCAAGAGTCGTGGCCGACCCCAAGAATTTGCAGCGGCGATCGATCGAGCGGGGCACCGAGGATGGAATACTACCGAAAAATCGAGATCAAGGGGAAGTTGAATCCGGACTGGGTAGAACAATTGATGGGTCTCGAAACAGGGTGGACCGCCTTAGATTACTCGGAAATGGAGTAGTACCACAGACAGCGGCAAAAGCTTATTTTATACTATCTGAGAAATTGAATGGAAAAACTTAAAATAATGTGCACCGGTGAGATCCTGGTTGATTTCCATCATTTAAAAGATCTCCAACTGACTGAAGACGGCCGGAACCTGAAAGCTACCAGCCAGGAAAAAATTGATAAACTTGCAAAGTCCCTGCAGCAATACGGAATAGTAAACAATCTGCAGGTCTGGAAAGATGGCGAAGATATTTATTGCTTCGATGCCCATCACAGAAAGAAAGCTCTATCACAGCTTGAAAACGAAGGGCTTGAAATCCCTCTCTTACCTGCTACTCGTTGCCTCGCTGAAACCATCGAAGAGGCCAAAAAACTATTAATTCTTAAAGAATCCTCTCACAGTTGGGTTGATGTCTCAGTCATAGAAGACTACCTGGCAGAGATCAATTTTAATATCAAAGAGGCACACGGCTTGATTGAAATCCCAGACTTTGAAATTGATGTCAAACAAACAAAGTCAATCGGTGAAAAGATCCCTGGACTAAAGCAGGCCATCCAGTTAAAACCACCCCGGGAATACATCATTGTAATGTGTTCGGATAATGAAGAGAAAAACGAATTTGAAGAATTGAAGGTTTTACTTGATCTAAAACCTGTCAGGCGCGGAGGCTATAAAGAGGGATCCCCTTTTGATGCGGTTGGAACTCAGAGAGTTATTGAAGCTAAATATTTGATTGATCAACTAAAAACCAGCCGGGAAAACCCGGAATAATCAGGAGATTAAAATGAAAAACTTGACCGATGAAGATTTTGATAGAATCCTTCAAATGTTTATTGTTAAAGATGCTGCAACCTTGCTGTCTGTCGGTGGTGTTTATGAATGTTTATCAGAATACTATAATAATAACATTTTAAAACACTGGGAGAATGAACAAGAAATTGGTGAAAAATTAGATGTTTAATCATCCTGCCGTGGAAACCTGGCAAACCTCAACGGATAATCAAATGACAATCGAATTTCAAGTCAATCAGGTTTTAGAAACTAGGTCAATTTGTGATCATAATTGCATTTTTAGGGCGACAGTTATCAGAAGAACCCCTAAAACCATTACATTCATTTACGGTGGAAAATTGCAGACGCGCAGAATTTATATCTATGAAGGCGTGGAGTCGATCAAACCATTCGGTTCATATTCAATGGCGCCTATTTTCAGAGCTGGTTAATTATGATCATAGCGATTCCAAGCAAAGGCCGATCTGGTGGAATCATACCAACACAGAAACGGATCCCAGGTTGCTCAATTTATGTACCCGACCTAGAGGTTGACGCCTATCGATCAACTGGGAATAAAAACGTTGTCGCAGTCCCTAACGATATAAAAGGAATCACTAAAACCCGCAACTGGATCCTAAAAAATGCAGATGATTTATGGGTTGTGTTTATCGATGATGATGTTAAGTCGGCTGGATATTTTGAATTATTAGAAAGGAATGGGAAAATCAGGCAGATTTCAGGTGATCAATTTTTAATTGAATTCATTAAATTATTTGAAATCACCGAACAATTAAAATACCGAATTTGGGGAATTTCAACAGATGGTGCATTAAGGTCTGTTTACCCCTACAAACCGTTCCTGTTTAAATCGTATGTCACAGCCTCTTGTATGGGTATTATCAATGATGGACGAACCTATTTTGATGAATCGTACCCAGTAAAAGAAGATTACGAGCTTTGTCTGAGGTGCATCATGGAAGACGGCGGAATTTTGGCGGCTCGCTATATATTTTGGGCAAATGATCATTGGCATAAGGAAGGCGGGTGCAAGGATTACCGTACCCAGAAAACGGAATCCTTGATGATCGATAAACTTGTCAATGCATATCCTGGTTACGTCACAAAGGCAAAAGATAGAGAAGGGCAATTCTGCATTAGGTTGAATTTCTAACCGGGACAAATTGATAAACCTAATTACTCAGACAATAAAAGAGTTAAGCGAAACTGCAAAAGGCGCTAACTCTTCAGATTTGATAAAAATCAATAGAATTAAAAATGCTGTTGAAAATCAGAATCCTGATGATATCCTTTTGATTCTTCAAAAGTCAGGGGATCTCTCCCAGTATTTCGGATACTGGAATGAAAGATCGAGCCAGGACCCGGAAGAAATTAAAGAGACTTTTCAGAATACAGATAGACCAGTTGTCCAAATCCTGATTGATCAGCACATTTTAAAATCAATTGCTGAACCAGGAAAATCAAAAATAGTTTGGATCAACCCAAATATTGTAAACCCACAGAAGCGAAAAGTAATTCCACAGTCAATTGAAAATAAAAAACCAGATTACAACTCCCAATCAAAAACCGCCATAATTCTGGGAGTATCACGCCAGGCAGTTCAAAAACTATGCAAAGGCAAATTTCTTCCTGCAGTCGGAACCGAAGGCAAAGACAAAGGGAAAGTCAACCTCTGGCATCCAATAGTCCAACAACACAAAGCAGAGCTTGAATCAAAAAAGAATCCAGACACCGGACCCGCTCCCGGGAAACCAGTTAGTAAGATTCCAAAGAAAGCAACAGAATCCAACGGCCACAACGCCACAGAGGTAACATTTGAAGAGATCGAAAACCTCACAATCAAAGAAGTGGTTGAACGTTACGGCGGGATATCCGGTTTTAAAACATACGTTGAAGCACTGGAAAAGATATCATCTTGGAAGGGAAAGGAACAAAAATACCTTGAGAGAAGAAAACAACTTGTATCAATCAATCCTGTTGCAAGGTCTCTCTATTCTCTAGTTGATTCAGGATTCAGAAAGGTACTTGAATATCCCACAACGGTCACGGATCAATTGACAGCTATTGCCTTGAGTAAAAAGAAAACATCCAGAATCGATATGATAGCCTTACAGGAACAAACACTCTCAGACATATTGAAAGTCATTAAGCATGAGGTTTTAAAGGGGTTGGATGATGTTGGGGGGGATTAAAAAGGCGCTTCATCCCCAAATTTGGACAAGTGCAAATATAAGCGCCGTTTTCCTTAAATCTAAAATAAAATAACCATATGGAGAAAATATGAATGATTTGGTAGTAACACATCATCAGGCTTTGGAAGTTCTCAAAAAACAGGATACGCCTGAAGCCAAGGCGATTCTTGATTATGTGATGATGATCGAGAAGAAAAACATTGCTGTTCTGGGAACTGACGAGGCTTTTTTGCTTCAGGATAGCGGCGGACAAATCAAGGCTTTTAAAAAGGCGCTTACTTTGTCGACTCAGGCAGGAACATTGATTCAGCCGGTTTATAAAGGAGATTTGGTTGTATCTGCTCAAGGATATGAAGTCATGAACGAAGCAACTGGAACATCTGTTATTTTTCCAAAAGAGGTTCTGGTTGGCGGCGAATGGAGGCCGAACCCATATGCTGAACGTGATGAAACAAACCGGCGGATTTTGGCCGTTCATGCCCGAGCAGTTGCTTTCAAGTATTCGTCAATGGGTATCCCCCAGATATCAGACTGGACAACTATTTTCGATACTCCATCCTACCGCATGATTGATCTATTAGCCAAGGCAAAGAAATTTCCGCAGGCTTTTAGGGTGTTACCCAAAGATTTAAAGCCTGAAGTAAATGAAAAGGTTGTTGAAACATGGGCTAATTATCCCTTTGATGAGTCTCTTAATCTCTGGATTAATACTTCCCATGATGAGGTTATAACCTGGCTGTCTCAGATCCTGAACCGGGAAAAGAAAGCCATGGATTTCGCTCAAACATTCGCAAAACGGAACGCGTCAAAGCATCTCCACGGAATCCAGAAGGCACCATGTGATAATTGGCGCTTTTCTGTCCTGGCATGGCGCCCAACTGGAAACAATATCGTCAAATGGGATGCTGCACAGTATGCAGACCTACAGGATAGAGTTGCCGGGATGATTGAAGGCGGTGGCGGTGATGAATTCCAGCAAAAAATAGAGATGCAAAAAGGAACTGAAAAGGCATCCGAAGAGGAAAATTCCGAGGCGCTTGAGGCCGAGACAAATCCAGAAGATAATCAGGAATCAGGGGATCAATCGGCTACGCAAGAGACCAAACAACCGGAAGCCGACAAACCAACCGAGGCAGTCAAGGAGCCTTCGAAAGATGTCAAGCAGGCTGACTATATCGCAAAAACATTTCCCGCTGAATTTTCAGAGGCCGTCAAGGAACTCGGGGTTAATATCATGCTTCCTATAAACGAATGGAGCAATGAAACCGTTGTCAATGTCTGTCAGAAAGTTGCTGACCTGGTTGATCAACAAAATTAAAAGGAGAAAATCAAAATGATAGAACACATCAGAACAGTAGGGTTCAAAGGGTTCGATCTCGATGAATCCATTCCGCCAAAGGTAATTTACAGCGGAAAAAACAAAAGCGGAAAATCAACCAGGGCCGGTGCGATCGCAATCGCCCTTTATGGTCATATTCCATTTTCAACAGCTGGGAAAAGGCCAGGTGATATCCTTGATAGTTTCGGGAAAGATTCTATGATTGCAGCCGTGACGATAGGCGGCAAAGAATTCGGACGTAAGTTTTCGCGGAATGAAAAAGGGGTTGTTTCCCATGTGATGCAGGTCGATAAAAAGAGAGCGAGCGCCGACAACTTTGCAATCCTCCTTAATAAAGCCGGTGCCCCACGAATTGCCGATGTTGCAGAATTTATGAAGCAGTCAGAGGCGAAAAAGATTGACACACTTTTTGATCTCTTCCCAAATGATGCACTCTCTAGCATTGACACTGAAATCGAAAAGGCAAAGGAAGATGTCAGCCGTCTGGAAAAGAAAAAGGGCGGTGCAGATTCAACCGTTGTCCGACTGACAAATTCTAAGCAGGCCATCCAAATTCCCGCCGGTTCCATTGCCGAGGTTCAGGCAGAAATCAACAAAACCGAGATTCAAATTGTTGAGCTTGAAGAGCAGCTCAAACAGGCTGAGATTAAAGAGGCCAAGTCTGAAGCGAAAGAAGCAACTAAAAAGGAAATCGCCAAAGATGGCGGAATGAGTAGAGATGAGGCAATCAGCATGATTAACGGGATGTCTCCAGGTGAGAGCCATGAACAAATTACACCGAAAAATGATGGTGATGATTATCATGGCGAGAGTTTTCCGCCTCTCCAAAGTTCAGAAATACTCCCACAAACTGCTGTAAAGGCATCCGGATTTTTTTTCGGTGCGTACGTTAAAGCCTCAATCCTTCGTATTATAGAGGCCTTGGAGGGTACCGGGTGCGAAACATGTGCAGCTCTGATCGTAGCAAAACAAGAACTTAAAAAATTCAAGGGGGTATCATGAACGATATTCAGACAACGCGTGAACTGATCGCCGGCCTAAATCAAAAAAAGAAAAACCTTAGGGCAGATGAGGCAATTTTTCTGAAACTATCCGGGATCAATGAAGAGATTGAAAAGGCAATCCAGGACAAAGCCGGATTTGAGGAAAAATTGGTCATAGCGAAGAGGTGCCGGGATGAGGCTAAAAAGAAGAAAGCTGCTGCAGTTGGAGAAACCACGGCCAGGATCGCTGAGAAAATGAATGCCGTTCTTCCTTATGGTTCAGCCGTTTTCACCTATGCTGAAGACGATGACGGAAAACGATCAATGCGTATCGGATGGGAAGAAAAAGTTAAAACAGACACTGGGGATGGGGTTTATAATGTTGATGGAAATATAACCCCTTATAACGGCCTGTCAGGCGGAGAAAAGCAGATCTTTGATGCAGCCCTGGCCAACGTCTTGGATGCAAATATTATTGTCGTTGAAGCTGCTGAGCTGGATGATGATAATTTCCAGAAAACTTTATTGGAACTATCAAAACTTGATAAACAGGTCATTGTTAATTACTGTCATCCACTCGAATTTGAAATTCCGGAAACCTTCAAAATCATAGAGGTTTGAGGTATTTAAAAATAAAAATAAAATGACCAGATTAAGATTCATCGCTCAATCCAAATTGGATAAACAGAAGACTTGGAATGATGAATTCTGGTCATATAATCCAGTTATTTTTTACAAAGCTTTCGAAAAAGAAAAAGTGAAAACTTATTTAAATTTGCGTGCCGTTTTAAGGACTGTCGAAACTAAAACTTTTGCACAAATCCAATCAGAACAGGATAAAATATGATCGAAAATCTAAACCAGGAACAAAGCAAAGCCGTTTTTACTGAGTCTAAAACAGCGTTGTGCCTGGCCGGTGCCGGATCGGGGAAAACACGGGTGCTGGTCAGCAGAATAAGTAATCTTTTGGAAAACTGCAAGGTGAGTCCTTATGAAATTTTATGCGTAACCTTTACCCGCAAGGCTGCTGGAGAGATGAGGGAACGCCTTGTAACATCTACAGGAGTAAAAGCCCATAATGTTACAATGGGAACTCTTCACTCTGTCGCTTTAAAGATGATTCAAAGATTCGGGGAATTCATCGGGTTGAATCCCGGAAAGATTACCGTTTATTCCGGCTGGGAAGAGGGTGTTTTACTAAAAGATGTCTGTCAGGAACTCGGATACTTCAACGGAAAAACCTGGAAAGGAGTCAAGAAAAAGGAAATAGACGCTGCCTTCTATCTGTTTTACACAAGGAAAAACAGGAACGAGAGGGAATACATCCCCAATGAGATCATGGACGCTTTCTTTCTTAGATGCCGTGAGAATAACGCTCTGACTTATGGCATGATTATGACTTCTTTTCTTGATCTCATTCCAAGGATATCAAGGATGTTGAATTTCAGGCACGTGCTTATTGACGAGACACAAGATCTAGACCCGCTACAGTGGAGGATCGTAAAATTGATTTGTTCTATTTGTGACGCCTCCCTGTTTGCAGTAGGAGATCCTGAGCAGTCCATATATTCTTTCCGGGGCGCTGATCCTGATTATATTATTCGGAATCAGGAAAAATTCGATGTTTACAAACTCCGGGACAATTACCGGTCAGATGGTTATATCGTCGATTCTGCAAATAAATTGATAAAGCACAATGTCAACCGGATGGACTTGGAGATGAGCGCGATCAGGTCAAAATTCAATCCTGTTGCTATTTTGAAAGGCATGGATTCACAAAAAATTGCCGATTACATGGGGGAAAAGCCGGGTGATTTTGACGGAAATATAGCTGTTTTGGGCCGCAATCATTTCCTGCTTGAAAAACTTTCCCGGCTCCTTTCCAAAGCTGGAATTGATCATGAGCATATTGGAAAGAAAACCGCCTTTACCCGATCGGAAGAGTTTCGCCGGGTTCATGCATTTTTAACCCTGGCCGTGAATCCTTTTGATAATTTCTCATTTCTGCTGATACGTGATTATCTTGGTATCTCCATGGATGAATACAGGGAAATCCGCATGAAGGCAGTAAAGGAAAACAAAAGCCATTTTCAAGCATGGGGTGGGTGTGGTCTCAGTGAACCTTGCGTTTTTTTACCAAAAACCATTGAAGAGGAATACTTCAAAGCACTCAAAGAAGAAAGTTTCAGTGTTCTCCTTGAATGGTTGAAAGGAGTCGATTTTAAATTCGATCCGGATCCGGTTTTTGATTTCATCAATGAATACTTGGCTGTCACCCATGAGCCGAAAATTGAGGAATATCTAAGCTGGCTGGCGCTGTATGATGTTCAGGATGAAATCACAAAGGAACCAAAAAAAATGCAGCTGATGACCATACACGCTTCCAAAGGTTTGGAGTGGTCCATGGTGATCATTGCCGGAATGAATGAGGGGATCCTCCCTTCTTTTAGAGCGATGAAAAGCCAATCTGAATTGGAAAGTGAGAGGCGGCTTGCTTATGTTGCATATACCAGGGCTAGGGACCATCTTGTTCTGACATCCCGGCCAGTTGATCCAGATGCCAAAGTAAAACAGCTTCCTTCTCGTTTTATTAAGGAAAGCGTATAAAATGGGGTTAACACCGATGATTACAAAACCAGGTCAGCACAAGAAAAAGAAGCCACCCAAAGACAGAGACCACTTGAATTGGGTAGCATCACAACCCTGCATGATTCCAGGATGTTCAAATCGACCGGCAGTACATCACATCAGAATCCTTGGCGAACCGCAGGACGATAAAAGGACAATTCCGCTTTGCTGGTTTCATCACCAGGGGCCAGAGGGGATCCATTTTCTGGGGAAACGGGAATTTAGGGGGCGCTATGGTCATGAATTGAACATGCTTGAAAAATTAATGAAAAGGAAACCATGAAAGCATTGGCGTGTAGTGGAGGAAAAGACTCAACAGCAACAGCATTATGGCTAATTGAACAAGAGATCGAATTTACACCGGTATTTTGTGACACTGGATGGGAACATGATATTACTCTTGAATATCTTGAATATCTGAATAAAAAGATATTCAACGGGAAACTTGTCACAGTCAAATCAGAATTGTATCCGTCAGGTATGAGAGACTTGGTAAAAAAGAAAAAGCGGGTTCCATCTGCCAGGGCAAGATTCTGCACAGAGGCTCTGAAGATCAAGCCAATGGTGACATGGGTGTTCAAACAGAATCCAGAAGTCACGACAGTTTATCAGGGAATCAGGTGGCAAGAATCATCAAGACGGGCAACTATGCCCCAGAAAGAATGGGCGGATTATTATAACGCATGGTGCGAACGTCCAATTATAGCATGGGATGTTGAACAAGTATTTGAAATACACAAGAAGCATAGTATTAAACCTAACCCACTGTATAAAAAGGGGGCTGGAAGAGTCGGTTGTTTCCCTTGTGTATTGGTGAATCACAGAGAAATGCGGAGTTTACAGGAGTTTTACCCGGAAGTATGGGACAGGGTAGGAGAATTAGAAGAATTAGAAGAATTAAACGGTAGATCGTTCTTTGCACCAAACTATATTCCAAAAAGATTAATGACTGGTTGGGATGAGAAGTCACAAAAACCTTATCCGAAGATGAAAGATGTCAAAAAATACTTGTCGTCTCCTGAGAGCGCCGGGCAGATGGTTTTTTATGAATCATCTGAGTGCACGTCAATTTATAATCTGTGTGAATAATTAAACGGGAGAGAAAGATGAAATTAATCAAAGATGAGCCGATGAGCGCTAAGGAATCCTTTGCCAGCGACTATGGTCGATTACCGGATAAGTTTCCAAGGGAATATTGGAATTATTACAGACGGGGTTTCAAAAAAGGTGTAGGAAACCAGAAACAAAGGCATCGGGAAACTCAATCTTTTGAAGAATGGTGGATGGCAGTAAAAGAAGATTTTTTAAAACGGCAAGTATATAAGGACCAGGCGCAAGAAATTTGGCAAGCCTGTAAAAAATCACACGGATTAGATTAATCCTTTTTCTTAACCATTCAGTGCGGTAGAATGAAAACAATCTTTTCAATAATCTTGATTTTCATGTTGCCGGAAATAACAGTTACACCTCCGGTTAGGGAGCCGCACCGGGTAATTTTTTCAAGTGGTTGCGTGCTGCTGGTGTATGATAGCGGGTTGAATTTCACTTGTAAATAAAATGATCTTATATGACATTGCTACAAATTACTGTTAACAATAGGACAGCTGCCGTGGTGCAAGTGCCCGGCAATGTTCGTGAGTTTGGAAAAGAAATAGACACGGGGTCATCCCCTTTGTGTGGGTATCGAATCCCGCCGGTGGCTAAAATCAGGCAATAAAATGACAAAAAGATGCTGGATGTTTGGACACAAGCCTAAACGAAGTTATTTTTATGAAACCGCTGTCTGCAAGAGATGCGGCATTAAATTGGATTTCCATGGTATTGTAGACAACGGTCTTTTTTACCGGTTGAAAAGGATTAAAAAAAAATTGTGTGCTCTGAAATCCAAATTTTCATGCTTATTGCGGGCGGTGTTTTAGGTATTGTCTTGTTAATTCTGATTCAAATCGTTATATCAACTTAGCTATGACTATAGACACCAAATACACAATAATCGTGACTATTATTAGTGCCATAGCAATGCTTGCTTGGTATTTTATTTAATTTCGCGCCGCGCCGTGGCGAAAGCGACTCGGAGGCGTCCAGGAATACCTTTTGCAAAGGTGCCCTAAAAGAATCCTGCCGGTGCGGTAAACTTAAAAGGAAGATATGAATAAATATGCGACCTGGACCAAAGCAAAGAAAGGCATAAAAGCCGAATACACCGAAGTTTTCGCAAACTCGGTTCTGGAGGCATACACTATTTTAGTCGATAAGGGATTGGAAATTGTCGAACCAATAAGACTGATAAAAAATGAGGAGAAATCATGCTAGCAACCTGGATCAAAAAAACCAAAAGACTTCCAAAGAAAAAGGATAGGGGATTCGATCCCAGTTCGGAAGTTGTGAAAAAAGCTACTGATCAATATATCAGAAAGGGCGGCAAAATCACTGTGATTTCCGAGCTTGGCGATATTGAAAACTTTGATAATGAAGCCGCCGATGAATATCTGAGTAATCCTGGCCAGATCGTTCCAGAAAATTACTTGGAAGGATGTTTTTTCTAAATAAAGTGTTGACTTCCCTTTTTTTGTGCTCTAACCTGATTATCATAATAATAAAAAGGAGGAGTTTTGAAAAAGTTAGAATGTTTTAGGTGTGGCCATAAATGGATACCAAGGATTGAGGGAAAGCCGGTTCAATGCCCAAAATGTAAATCAACTATTTGGAATAGCCCTAGAAAATTGGAAGCCAATCTTAATTAAGTAGACAATGCCTGGATACTTCAAAGTTGAAAGGGATTTTCTAGACTCTGATTTTTGGTTGTCTGAGCCCTTCACAAAAGCGCAAGCATGGGTTGACTTATTTGGAATCGCTAATCACGCACCCGGTTTTTTTATTAAGCGAGGTATTCAAATACCTATTAAGCGTAGTCAAACAGGAAGGTCAGAGTTATCTCTTGCCTTGCGGTGGACGTGGTCACGTAATAAAGTTAGAAGATTTTTAAAGTGGCTAAAATTAAATGAAATGATTTCGCTAAAACAGGACAACAAAACAAGTATAATAACTATTTGTAATTATAACGTTTATCAAAGTAAAAAGAATGAGGATGAAACACCAAACGATACACCAGAAAGACACCAGAAAGACACCAGAAGGAACACAAACAAGAATGTAGAGAAGAAGGAGAATGTTAATAAAGAGATCTCTTATCCAGAGGAATTTATAAAACTATGGACAGATTATCCAAACACGAAAGGATCAAAATCTCAGACTTTGAAAAATTACCAAACGACAAAAAAATCATTATCAGGAGAGCAGATTTACTCCGCCTGCATGAACTCCACCAAAAAGCAAGAAGAAGACAAATCTCTCCCATTTCAATTATCAAATCTTGTTGGACAAAAATACAGAGCGGACCTTAAGGAGTTGCTTAATTATAAATCACCTGTAGATGAAGAAATAAGACTCTCAAATGAGAAAAGGCAGAAAGAAGTTGACCGCTTAAACGCAGAATCAGGACCGGCATTCGGGGGACCACATGGAAAAGCTTATTAATAAAAAGACGGCAGAATTATTTAAAAAACACGCATCCCCAGAAGTGCAGAAACATTTAGGCATAACCTTCGCCACTAAAATGATACCAATCAAGGACTATTGTGATGTTGATGGTAATATCAAAAGACTTGTGGCACTAGGGCATCACGATCTCTATGAATTCAGGGCTAATTGTTGGGATAAGTTCCATTTAAAAATAGAACCGCAGAATGCCAGCCATCAATACCAGAAAGACTGCTTTGTGACGACGGAGAGCAGGAAGGCAACAAAGGATGACCCTGGATATAAGGGGAGCACTTTCAGCACAACAGAACCATGCGACGCTTATTCAAGAGGCGCGGAACCAATCACAGTAGGATTGCCATGATATCATACTGGAGAAATATCGCGTCACCTATAATAAGAAATATAATCAAAGCTAACGAGGGAAAAACAAACAAAGAGTTAAGATTTTTAATGAGCAAAGAATATCCCTTTGGCGGAAGAGAAAATCATCCGTATAAAATCTGGTTAGATGAAATCAAACGCCAACTGGGAGAAAAAACACCTCTCCAAAAGGGTGGCAGAAGTAAAATACCGGATATTCCTGGGCAACAAACTTTTTAATAAAACAATGGCAAAAGTAATCAAGCTATCAGAATACAAAAAGACATGTGAACACCGTAATTTTATACTTGATCAAGAGTCTGGTCTGGTCTTTTGCGAAGACTGCAAAACCTATTTAAATCCGGTTACCTTATTAAGCGAGGTAATTGACAAGCATAATGAATTAGGGCGTGAATATGACCGGTTGAGACAGGCTTATAGAGAAATAAGGGGAATGCTAATGGCGGGGAAGAGATGACAAAAGAACGACTACAAAAAGCAGAAAAGCTAATTAAATTTGTTCAGAATGATCAAAAAATAGCTGCTAGCGAATATAAGGAACTTCAAAAAATGAATAATAATCACGAATCATCAAATAAAGATTGCCTGCTTATTTTAGAACAGTCTGAAAGAATCAAAGAACTTGAAGATGCGATGCAATCGGTTGTTGACGAAATAGAAGGGCATGAAACTAGGCATATTGACATCTGTATAAAAGCAAAAACTACTTTCAAACAATTATTATCGGAAAAGAAATGAAAAAAGGAATATGTAAAAACTTCAACGGGTATTTTAGACAGGGAATGACAGAGTGCGACGCTGGAATAAATTACAGAAAACAAGTAGGTGGTGATGATAACGGCTGGGTTATACGTTCCCCATGTTTTAAAAAACACAATACTGAAATAAAGTGCCGTCTCTTCGTAGAGCCAACCGATCAGGAGATCGAGACAGAAGAAAAGAAGTGGGATGAACATATGGAAAAAATAAGAGTTACTTTAGAAGATGTTCCAAAACTTAAAAAGAAGCACCCAAACGGCGGTGATGGTTCTTATTCGTGCCCAATATGTCCAGGCACTGTACTTTATTCAATTGCGGCTTTAAACGGGCATATCCATTTAAAATGCAGCACTGAAGGCTGCACTCACATAATGGAATAATCAACCAAAGGAGAAAAAATATGATTTTAGACAGATTGGAAACACTCGCAGCAATTTCATTCATTGAGCCTGCCATTCCAAAAGACTCAGACACCGGCAAAAACTGTCTTTTTGTCAGAGTTGATGAAGACAAACTGATTTTTACCGGTGGCGGATCCTTTGTCACAAAAAAAGTTGTCATGGTGAGGCCGAACACGATTGAGGAATCAGCCAGACCAAAAAAGAAAAAAACAGCGTCGAAAACTTTCATGATCCCCCGGGCCGATCTGTTCGCTTTCAAGGAAATGATGAAGGAACACAAAACGGACTGCAAAAAACTGGCGAAAAACGATCCGAGCTATCTGTTTGTCGAAATGGACGATACAGAATTGATTTCACATGATGGAAAAATCGTATATCAGCAGCCGAAATACGAATTCAAAGAACTTGAGTTTTGTTTTCAGATTACAAAAGATTCGGTTTCTGAGATTCCCGTAATTTCTGGAGATATTCTTGCCGCGGTTACCGGCTTCAAAAAATCAAAGCCTGTTGAGATCACGTTCACCGGTGACAGAAACCCGATCCATTTCCAGCAGGGGGATTATGAGGCCGTTTTGATTCCTCCAGTTGAGAAGGAAGAGGACAGCAATGAGCAAGAAGAATTTTAAGCGCCTGACTTTTGAAGACCTCATTCCCAGCAAAGGGGGTGAGGACCATTTTCAGATAGACCAGGACAAAAAGACAGGAAAGCCGAAAATCAGGAAGAAAAAGACGGTTCCACTTACCTACAAACAGAAGTATCCAATGTTTTTCAGACTGATTGGCGATAATCCATCGATCCCGGATCCGGTCGAGGAATTCAAGTTTCACCCTACCAGGAAATGGCGGGTTGATATTTGTTGGCCAGCACAAAAACTAGCTTTGGAAATTGAGGGTGGAACCTATATGAAGAGCGGTGGTGGCCATCGAAGCATCACTGGGTACCATAGCGATATGGAAAAATATAATTCTATCTCAATACATGGATTTAGTCTCTTGAGATTCACTACAAAGCAGATAGAAAGCTGTGAAGCTTATGATTTTCTAAGAGAATGGTTTAAAAACAATTGATAATTATACCGATTTTAAGGTAAGATTAATGAAAATATTTAAAATGGATGACTATGATTGCTGGATGGATATTGATCTTGAATCAGCTAAGAAAAATTATTGGAATTACTTACTTAAGATAATAAAACCAGGTGAACTTGATATTGTCGAAGCAAGGGAATTATCAGAGTTAGAAATGGATTCTTTTATTTTTTATTATGGATGTTGTGAGGATGATATAAAAAGCTGTACTTTCCGTGAACATATGAACGAGCTTGAACAAGTACCTCAATTTTTTGCGTCAACGGAGTATTAATGAAAAAATTAACCATCACAGTTAATCCATCGTTTCAAGAGGGTGAATCATCTGGTCAATTCTTAAAGTTTGATGTTGCTATTCCCAAGGTGGAAAGCTTTGACGAATTTGAGCAGGATTTTATTATTGAAAAAGAAATTGTCAAACGTTTACGGTATACCGTTGAAACTAATTTAACAAAGGCAAATGAATCAGATCACAGAATCACAACAAGATACAGACTTCATCAGATCCGCAATTAAAAACCTCACCGATGAATCCTTAACACTCCTTGTCTCAGAATGGGCAGAGAAAAACAGATATATCCCCAAAGAATTATCATCCAGGCACGGCGCATGGAATAATGACTACGCCAAATATCAAGTCAAAATCATGGATGCCCTTTCCCAATGTTCGCCAACCAGGAAAGTTGCATTGATGAAAGGTGCGGGGGTGGGTGCATCAACCGGAATCCTTGAAAATTGGATAGGATATACGATTGAACATGATCCTTGTGCAATGCTGTTTGTCACAGGAGATGCAGAGCTGGCAAAGACGGCGATCAATATCAAAGTCGATAAAATGATATCGAGTTGCGGCCTTGAGCATTTGATAAGAAACCCTGATTCAAAAAAAACAGGTTCGACAGCTACACAAAAAGACTTTGACGGTGGGTTTCTTCTTTCATACGGTGCACGAAGTCCCGCCAAAATGCGGCAAATGTACTTTAGAAACGAAGCCGCTGACGAATTTGAAGCATGGCCGGATACAGCTGGGAAAGAGGGGAGTATTGAAAAACTTTTCGAAAACAGGTCGAAGGGATTTGAAAAAACCAGAAAAGTCCTTTATCAATCTACCCCCTTAATCCTTCAAACTTCAAAAATTTACAAACAATACCTCAAGGGTGATCAGCAGCATTATTTCATTCCATGCCCGAAATGTAATAAAAAGCAATATTTGAGATTGCAAGGGGTCCGGGAAGATGGAAAGAAATTCGCTTTCCATTATGAAGTTGATGAAAATTTTAACCTGATCATTGATTCAGTGTCCTACCTTTGCGAAAGCTGCCTGCATCCAATCAAAAATTATGATAAAGAGTGGTTCATAAAACGTGGCGAATGGAGACCAACAGCGACACCGACAGAACCGGATTATGAAAGTTTCTGGTTACCTTCTTTTTATGCACCTATCGGAATGGTCAGCTGGGAGACTATTTGCCTGGAATGGCTGGAGTGGTGGGATGAAAAAAACCAGCGCGTAAAAGATATCGAATCATATAAAACCTTTAAAAACACTGTTGAGGGCTGGCCGTTTGAAGAGCGCGGAGCAGCTCCGAAGTATGAAAAGGTTATCACTCACAGGAGGGGTATTTATTCAAGAAACCAAATCAAAAACCAGATCTGTATTAAGGAAACCGGGTCCAGAATCTTAGTTATCACATGCGCTGCTGACGTCCACAAAGATCGAATCGATGTTGAAATTCTGGGGTGGTGTAAAGACGGCCGGACATATTCAATCGACTGGCGGAACCTGGAAGGGGACACAGAAGACCTTTCTTCCGTAAAATCCCCTTGGCAAAAACTTTCAAATATCATCGAAACAGAGACATGGATATCTGATGACCATTTGGAATATAGAGTTGATATCACCTTTGTGGATGCAGGATACAGAACCGATTTTGTCTATCAATTCACTGGTCAATATTCTGAAGGCGTTTACCCGATCTTTGGCCGCGATTCCCTTCCTAAAAACAAAACCTACAAAACTCTTTTCCATGAAAGCAAAAACAAATATGGAAATGTCTTTTATACGTTGAATGTGAATACATACAAAGATAGGCTTGCAGCTTGGCTTAGATCAGATTGGAATACAGGAGAATTACAACCCGTTGGATACCCGAATTATCCAGAGGATTACGGCGATGATTATTTCCGGCAATATGAAGCCGAGGAAAAAGTAACAGAATATCACAAAAAAACAAATCAAAGACTTGGTTATTACTGGCGAAAAATTCCGAACAAAGAAAATCATGCATGGGATAATAGAAATTATGGGAACGCAGCCCTTGATTTTTATGCTTACAATATCTGTGTCACTGAGTTAAATCATGAAGGAATTGTCTATGATGATTTTTGGGCATACATGGCGGAACTCAAAACTGCATAACAAAAACCATACCAAAAGAAAACGTTTGACAAATAAAAAAACGTGCCATAATATTGATTTATGGCTGATTCATTCTGGTTAGATCAAATCACAGAAGCAAAGGCACAATTAACCGCGCTCAATACCGCTATAAAATTTCTTTACGCTAATCCCCATAAGAGCTACACACTAGACACCGGACAATCAAGCCAGCAAGTTTCAAGACCTGATTTAAAAGATTTACAAAATCAAAAAAGAGGTCTTCAAAACGAGATTTCAGAACTTGACGCAAGATGCAACGGAGCATCTCAACAAATCAGGCCGGGGTGGTGATGAGAAAAGATACCAGCATGTCACCAGCTTTAAATCGCATTTACGGTTCTGAACAACCAAAAAAAGAACGCCGACCACAACCAACGCCGCAGCCAGTTCAACAAACACGATCAACCGCGAACCTTGCACATCAATCGATTTATCAGCTCTATACAAACAGTATCTTCAATTCCCTCTTTGACGGTGAAAAATTCCCGGGCGGATTCAGTAGTACATATGGCCGTTCATATCAATATTATGAGTTTATTGATTATTGGGAATTAAGGGCAAAATCAGTCCAGCTATTCACTGAAAATCTTTATGCAGCCGGATTAATCAATAGGCTTGTAACTAATATTATTAACACCGGTTTGAGTCTTGAGGCAACACCGGTAAGTAGTCTATTGCCAATTAATGACGATCAGGCAAATGATTGGTCAGAGAATGTAGAAAGTCTTTACCGGATTTGGGGAAATCAAAAAGATTTAGTCGATTGGAAAAGACAAAATACTGAAGGCGAACTACAGGCAGTGGCAAAACGAACCGCTTATATATCTGGGGATGTTCTTGTAGTTATTAGGCAATCTCCTGTAACCGGATTACCAATCACTGAATTAATTGACGGTAGATTTATACAAGATCCGGCTGAATCTAAGCATAAAAAATCGGCAATTAAACGCGGTAATAAAATCATCCATGGCGTTGAAATTGATAAAAATGGAAGGCATGTCGCTTTTCATATCATGTATACGGCTAATCAAAAAGTTGAATCAAGAAGGATTCCCGCCAATGGTCCGAAATCTGGTAGAAAAATTGCCTGGCTTCTTTATGGATCTAAAAGATTATTAGATGATGTTCGAGGCTTGCCTTTGTTGGGTCTGGTCGCTCAATCCTTAAAGGAAATGGATAGAAACCGCGACAGCGAACAACGGGCAGCGGTTGTAAATTCCATGCTGGCAATGTTTGTCAAGAAAGGATCTAACAAACCAGGAACTAGACCTCTCTCAGGTGGTGCGAAAAGGAGGGATACAGTAGAAGTTTCAGACGGTGACGGAACAACTAGGGAATTTGCTATTGATAAATGGCTCCCTGGAATGACTATTGACGAACTAGCACAAGATGAAGAACCGGTATCATTTGACTCTAAAAGGCCTAACGTCAATTTTGGTGTCTTTGAGGATGCTATTGTTTCAGCAATCGCATGGGCAAACGAGATCCCCCCTGAAGTTCTAAAACTCGCTTTTACTTCCAACTTTTCCAGCTCAAGGCAGGCCAATTCAGAATTCAAAATGTTTCTGGATAAAGACAGATTCGGATTTTCTTCCAGCTTCAATAAACCGCGCTGGGAGAATTGGCTTGTTTCAATGGTTTTGACTGATCGAATCAAAGCGCCGGGTCTCCTTGAATCTTGGAGAGATCAGCGCAAATTTGAAATCTTTGGTGCCTGGACGGATTCGGACTGGTCTGGAGCTATTAAACCGCACGTTGATCCACTGAAAGAAACGAATGCATATAAAATCAAAGATGAGCAGGGCTATTCAACGAAAGCAAGATCGACCCGGGAATTGACCGGGATGAAATATTCCAGAAATATCAAACAGCTTAAAAAAGAGAATCAGCAACTTGCTGACGCGCATCAACCTTTGATCGATGCCGGATTAATGAAATCGCCGACACAGCAGGCAGTTGAAGGAAATCAGAGAGCTTTATTAACCGAAATGTTGGGCGATGTAATAGGCGATATTGTGACCGCAAAACTTGAAGAAATGGAGATTGTAAACTAATGGCTGATCCTGTAGCAGTACCCTGTCCAGTCAATGTGTATACAAAAGTTGCCGAGAATGTGACAGGCGGAACGTTGGTGATTACTGATTTTGAACCGTCTGTGTATACCTGGACTTATAAAATGACCGGAAATCCTAAGCCAACGGATAGTGATTTAACTAATGCCGCAATAATGGATAATCAACAGGCTTTCGGATTTGCGGCTGCGGTTGACCTTTATGTAAGGCCACAAGGCGCGGCAGGGAGTGTATCAAGATGGGTATAAAAGTAGTTGGAACTGATCCAAACGGATCAAGGGCCATAATTGTAGAAACTGACGCCATAAAGGCGGTAGTTGACACTAATCAAAATTTACTTGATGGTACAACCCCAACACCGACAGTGTATCGCAGAGAAGAGGGCGTTACACAAATAAAAGAATTCTCAATCACAGCGGCGGCCGATTCAGGTCTGAATACTATAGCAACGATCACAGACCGGTCATGCTTAATAAAATCAATCGTTCTTCATTCAGATGGAGCTACAACAGGAGATTTGACATCGGCAGCTATTGAGGGCGGGGCAGGCAGTGTTCAGGAATTTATTAGTGCCGCTGTAGCAATCCAGGCCAATCTTGATGCAGCGGATAAACAGGTGGCTTGGACCGGCGCTGTCAGACTGGCAGCAACCAAAACAATTACAATTGATCTACAAGGAACCATGGCGACGCCGGTAGATTTTACTGTAACAATTGAATATGAAGCTTGTGTAGATGGGGGGTACTTAGCATAATGACTATACATATTAACGGCATTCGTCGTGATTATCCGGAAAATTTAGGTATTGGATTAGACAAACCTCCAAGATCCGCACTTCATATTAAAGCAAGTCAGCCGGGAACAGTTGGCTCAGACGACGCAGGACAATTAATTATTCAGAACCCTGCTAATGATATAAATGCTGGTGCAATAATTACAGGTTATGTATCAGATGCCGATGGAAATCCAGACCAACAACTCTGGTATCTTGGAAGCGCAACATTCAGCAATGAAGATATTACTTTATTAAATCGGAGAGCTGCCAATCTTGCGCTTGGAACAAACGGTATTGCTCGTATAATAATGTCTGGTATTGGTTATGTTAATATTCCAGGTGTTTATGCCGAAACAACTTTAAGCGCAGCTAATGTATATGTTGCGTCTGATGGTAGTCTTAGGCGATTTACATCTTCACGTAAAATCAAAAAAGATATAATTGAAAACGTTAATCCTGATTGGGCTCTACAATTTAAGCCGATAACTTGTAGAGCGAAAGGGGATAACAGTAGACATATTGGTTTTATTGCGGAGGACATGAGAAGTATTGATTCAAGATTTGCAAGCGATGGTGGTAAGGATAATTTGCCGGGCTTAGAAATGAATGCCATCGTTGCAGCATTAACAGCAACAGTCAAAGCACAACAAAAACAAATTAATAATCTGATTAATAATCAAAAGTAGCGGCATGACAGTATATTTGAATGGCAGAGTTGAAAGCGAAATAGTACCCGCACAAGATTCAACGGATAATATTTTAGTCAGAGACGTACTCGGCACAAAAATCGATACTCACGATGGCAATTCAGTCGCTGCATTTGTTCATACAATACTTGAACACATCCACAGCTCAGGCGATGTCTATCCAAGTCTTGCAAATGATGAGCGAGTTGTAGCAGCAGCAGGCGCGTGGACTCTTGGAGCATTCAAGGAAATTGTCCCGGTCGGTGGAATTACAACTGATTTCGATATCCATTTTATAGAAATTTCAACAGCCAGTGCGAATGATGTATTTGAGGTATGGCTTTATGCGGTCGAAGTGCTGATTGCAAAAGCCAGATTTGCCAGGACAACCAATCAAGTCAGAGTTGCATCAAAACCAGTACAAACGCCAATAATCCCGGCTAATACACAAATTCAAGCCAAGTTAGCCAGTCAAGCAGGCGGCTCTAAAACAGCAGATATTTCAATTCAATTTCATCCATATTAATCATGAAAAAAAACATACTATGTCAGAAATTCAGAACATTGCAGACGCTGCTTTTGTCAAGCTCCTTATTATTGTTGTCGGGGGTTGTGTGGGCCTTATTAACCTTCTAGGATTTTTTATTTTGGGCAGAATTAAAAAAAACAACTGATAAATTATGGTCAAGGTTTAATCGAGATCATGAAAGGTTGAATACATTGGAAGCTGAACACAAAGTGTTCCATAAAGAAGAGACTGGAATAAATAGTTGACAAAACAAAATTTGTGCCATAAATTAAAAGAAAACGTAAAATTATTATGGAATATTCCTTAATCAATCCAGCCTGGCACGACAGATATTTAGAGCAGATTGAAAAAACAAAACTGTCGGAAGAGTCTGTCAAAGAGCTTTTGAATGGACGGCGCGGATCTGTAGACGAAAAAGATTTTATCACCGCTGGAAAAACCGCAATCGTTCCCATTCTCGGACCCCTCACAAAAACAAAAGATTTCTTCTTTTCTTTGTTTTCTGATAATAACACGACTTATGATAGCATAATTGCAGGCGTTCAGGCTGCTGATAGTGACGATGAGATCGAAAATACAGAGCTGAATATCGATAGCCCCGGCGGAAATTGGATAGGATTGACCGAAGCTGTCCAGGCTATTGCTGGAGCAAAAAAACCCATTACCGCTAAAATCACCGGCATGGCAACATCAGCGGCTTATGTTTTGGCAGCTCAAGCCGATAAGATTATTTCTTCAACTATTGGGAACAATATCGGCGGACTAGGAGTTGTGACCCATCGATTTAAATTTGGAGAGGAAAAGACTGTAAGAAGTTCCAATGCATCTAAAAAAAATCCGGACGCCTTTACAGCTCAAGGTGAAAAGGATTTAAAAAAAGAACTGGATGCGATAGAAACCCAAGCCATAAAAATGGTTTCAGATGGTAGATCGGCTGCTACAGGCGGAAAAATCACAGAAAAAATTGTCAAAAAAGATTTTGGGCGCGGTGCTTCAATGCTGGCAGATGAGGCATTGAGTCTGAACATGATTGATGAAATCACACCGGCACCGGACAGGATTTCAAACGCAGTACCGGCGGCGTCTTCCGGCAAAGGACGCAAACTTGAGTCTGGGCGTGGCTCGGATGTTAACCTAAAAAATAAGGGAAAAATTATGGACTTAGCAGAACTGAAAAGGGAATACCCGGAGCTTTGCGCCCAATTGCTTGAAGAGGGGCGAACGCTTGAGCGTGATCAAGTCAAAGGGCATGTCCTGATGGCAAAAAATACCGGCGCGGTTGAGTTTGCGCTTGAATGCCTGGACGAAGGCAAAAGCCTTCAAAGTCAGGAGGTCATTGCCGGTTATATGTCCGCCGGGATGAAAAAGACCGATCTGGAAAACAGGGAAGGTGACAACCCTGATGGTGATTTGAGCGGTGACGGCGATACGGAGCTGAACGAAGATCAAAAAACCACTGATCTGGTTGAGAAGTCCCTGAAATTGAGTAACAAACCTGTAACGGTGGAGGCGTAATCATGACAAATCCAGTCATTCAAAACAATGATAACCTTCAACTGGAGGTTTTCAACGGGAAGTTTAAGGATGCTACTCTATTTTTTGCATCTGCTTTGACTTATGCGCTCGGTGTTATTATGGCAAGGTTGCTAGTTTCAGCCGGTGCCGTTACTCCTGATGGTGCAAATACCGGAAACGGGACTGTTACGGCCTTGGCTCTGGCAGTCGGTGGACCTCCTTTGGCAGGCGCTTGGAATTTGGAAGCAACGGCGGCCGGTGCGCTGGGTCGAAAAGTCGGGGCTAATACTCCGGGCGCTAATACAGGAGACGGGCTGGTTACAGCTTATTCAATCACGGCAGGGGATGTCCCGGAAATCGGTGATTGGGTACTGACTTGCACCGACGACGAGCCGGGTGGAGCTGCCAGCGGTTCAAATGCTTTCACTGGAACCGGGAATGGAACCTCTGATGCGATTGTACCGGGAACTGCAGCGATCGAGGGTGATTACCTTATCACCTGTATTAATGCCGCCGTATCTGGGTCTGAGATATTCTCAGTAGTCGATCCAACCGGAAATAGACTTGAAGATTTAGTTGTTGCGGTCGCTTATTCAAATGATCATTTCGCGACTACTATCAACGATGGATCAACCGATTTCGTCGTTGGCGATCTCTGGACAATGACAATGACAATTGTTCATGGTGGATTGTTCGAATTAGTTGACCCTGAAGGGACGGTTATCAAATCAGATATTCAACTTCCAGGAACCGCTTCGGGAACTATTGCTGTTGTCGCCGGTGGGATCTCTTTTACCGTCAATGATGGTGCAACCGATTTCATAATTGGTGATTCTTTTACGTTGGCAGTTGCAGCTTCCCACGGCGGAACATTTAAACTGGAAGATCCGAACGGTAACATTGTCAAAAATGATATTGTGATGCCTGGCACGGCGGGGGCTACGTTGACTGTAATCGTTGCAGGAATGACTTTCATTTTGACAGATGGATCAACCGATTTCATAAGCGGTGACAAGTTCGCGCTTGCTATCACTGACGAAGAACTTGAATGGGTGCCATATATTGAAGATGCCCTGGACGGTTCAGGAATCGCAGCAGGTGTTCTGCCAAGGGCTGAGACTTCTACCGGTTCTGGAACCAGAAGAAGGCGAATGCTGATCAGCGGTGAGGTTCATTTTTCAAAATTGAGTGTTCAGGCAGGCGGGACCGTACCACAAAAAGCGATTGAACAGCTCAGAGGTTTCACAATTCTTGACGTCGTAGGCGTTAGGACTGACATTCTTGACAATCAATAAGGGGGATTGAATGGATTTTTTAAGACGAGCAATGGGAGTGGTCTTTAAGAAAAAGGCCAACCCAACCGGATTTTTGTCAAGTATGTTCCAGAGCCCGGATTCGAATAAATCGGATACTGTGGAAATTGTATTTGATATCAAACGGAACGGAGAGGATCTTGCAATTGATATTGTACGCGGTACAGGTGGCCGTAATAATGTCAGCAAGCGATTCACGACAAAGACCTATACACCGCCTGTTTATGATGAGTTCGCAAATTTCAACGAAAATGAGCGACTGCAGCGGGCTATTGGAAAAACCGAATACGATGAAAACACGATGGCGGAAGTCATTGCTGCGATCACTGACGATCAAGTCTTATTGCAGGATAAGATTTTGAGATCAATTGAAAAACAGGCTGCTGATGCTTTCTTTACCGGCACCGTTGTTTTGATCAATAATGACACCGTTGATTTCAAGCAAAAAGGAACCCATCAAATAACGCCTAGTCCTATATGGTCGAATGCTTCAGGCCTCCCGATTGATGATTTGGCGGGCGGTGCGCTGCTCAATAGAAAAGATGGGCTGACCAATACAACTGATGCAATTTTTGGATCAGCAGCCCTTCAACTTCTATTCAACAACGCTCAATTCAAGACAAAGGCAGATTTCAGGCGCGTCGATGGCATGAATATCAAGCCTCCTGTCATGAATTCCGATGGTGCCAATTTTCACGGCATACTTACCATCGAGGATTGGGTGATTAATCTATGGTCATACCCCCAATTTTATCTTGTTCCGACTGGTTTTAGTCTGGCAAACGAAGGAACTAAAGTTCCCTACGTTCCAACAGATAAAGTTTGGCTGGGTAATATCAACGCACGCTTTGACCTTCTGTTTGCTGGGATCGCTAAACTGGTCACAGCTGATCCAAGGCTTGCATCAATCGGAATCAGCCAGATCCCACAGACAATGAAAGGCGATTTTCATATTTATGGTGCTGTTGATGAATTTGGCGCAAATGTGAAATATGGCATCAAGTCAGCTCCTTTGTGTGTTCCGACTGATATCGATTCTTTCTGTACTTTTACCGTTTCATAAAACAAAGCCGGATAAAACCGGCGTATCCAATTTAAAAATATGGCGAAATACGAAGTGCAAAAAGGCCGGACAGTGACGACCAGAATGGGTGTTGCTCATGAAGGCGGAATTCTTAAACCCGCAAATTTCACCGGAAAAGATGATAATGAGAAACAGGTCGTTGTTGATAAACTGGTCGAAATGGGAGTGCTTAAAGAAGTTCCTTTGTCTGAAGCCGAACAGGCCGCAATTTTGAAGGCTCAAGAGATCCAGGAAGAGGTACGGTTGAAAAGGGAGGCTGAATCCGAAAGGTTGAGGCTTGAATATGAAGC
>SDBU01002110.1_pt1 | contig 27045 bp, 28 predicted proteins | sample 2277071 | NCBI WGS metagenome assembly SDBU01 (sample SAMN10397929, study PRJNA504765) | marine sediment metagenome | isolation source: marine sediment core GS08_GC12, 126 cmbsf | place: Arctic Ocean: Gakkel Ridge, Loki's castle | collected 2008 | reverse complement strand
CCCAAGGAAAGCTCCCAAGGAAAGCTCCCAAGGAAAGCTCCCAAGGAAAGCTCCCAAGGAAAGCTCCCAAGGAAAGCTCCCAAGGAAAGCTCCCAAGGATGTGCGCACACATGCCCGCACACATGCCCGCGCGCACCCTTATGCGAGCATGCATGCGCGTGCGCGTACCTATACTGGATGCAGAAGTGGTGCACACTTGTGCAGTATGGACTTTCCTTTGGACAGATCATGAAAGCCCAGATTATTCGTGGTTAAGTCTTGTCTCGCTCTTAACTTAACCTCCCCCTTATACTCTCATCTGAAAACAGATAGCGATGTATTGTCAGATGAAAAGCTCAGATCTTTGGCGTAACTCCTTGCGCCACAGGAGTTTGTAAAATGTAATCTTTTTTGGGATTGGGATGGCATCCCTGAAAAAAATTCTTTGGTCTAAAAAATATGGAAAGAAATTTTCGTCAGATTCTAAGACCTTTATTAACAGCAGTTTACCTTCCGTTTGGGATTGTCAATTTGGTAGGGGTTTGAGTTAGAACGGAAAGAAAGTTCTTGACAGTTTGGGATTGTTGGTATATTTTAGGGGGGTATTGGCCTTGGGTCAAGAGGGCATTGGGTTCGTTTCGGTGCTACATACGGCATCAAATACCGTTGGGTTTCAGTTTTACCTGGCGTCGAAGAGTAGTAAGTAAGATTCGCCTGTGATGAGACAGCTGGAAAGATTTTGGTAGCGTTTCAAAGTACCTGATGTCCTTTTTGACCTGGGTAATGGGAAGGAATGGTGAGAGTTTGGCGACGGACACCGAGGAATTGATCGAGGTTATTGTGGAGGTGGATCGGGAGATTGAGATAGGAGTGGAGGTGGAGATAGGTCGGGAGATATTGATAGAGGTAGAGGTATAGTGCAATGGTTGTTCTGTTCGGCTTTGTATTCTACAGGAGGTCTTGATGCCGGCGACATATTTGATAGTAGGAGAGCAGAAGGTATTGAGATTTGTGGTAGTGGATAGTTCTGGTGTTGAGGTAGATTTGACGGGAGTGACATTGGGCTTGGTCATAGTATCGGCGGAGGATTTTTCTGTAGAGATGTGTACGAAGGAGACGGTAGATTTTGATGTAGGGTTGGCGGCTCGAGGAGTAGTGAAGGTAACGTTGGAGAGTGCGGACTTGGTGACGGCGGGGAATTGGTTGGGTCAGTTAAAGATAGTCTTTTTGGATTCGACGATAGACAAGAGTGCGAGATTTTCTTTGGTGGTATCAGTGGCGATAGCCTGATTTTGTGGGGCTATCGTTTTTTATTGGGAGTTGGGATATTGCGATCGACGTTGGCGTTTTTGGAGCAAGACAGGTGTGGGAAGTGTGGGGCTTTGTTGAGCGATAAGCGTTTGAATTTGCGTTACTGTGGTATTTGCGGGTATGAGCAGAGGCCTGGGGTAATGGATGGTCATTTTCCTTCTTACAGTTGGCTTTGTTTGAAGGGGGATGGTAGCCATCCTCCTTTTCCGTTTGAGGTTTGGGGTTACATTGGGTTTGTAGTGAGGGATGAGGGTGATTTGGCACGGGTTCGGATTTGGAATGCGGAGGTAAGGGAGCAGAGGCGGAGGGACAGAATTTAGGAAGGGAATTTTGATGTTGAGGAGTGATCGGAGTCGTTCTGGCCGGAGTTTGCTGGATTTTGCGGAGGCTGAGGGTTTGGTGGAGGAGTTGGGGGGAACGTTAGAGGTACGGGATGCGGTGGATCGTGGGGATTGGGAGATGTTGTATCACGTGATATTCGGTTATCAGACGATGGGGTTCCATCGTCGGTGGGTAAATTTTCAGATGAAGAACCGTTTCACGGTGATAGCGGGACCGAGGGGATTTGGGAAGACGATAACTTGCACGAAGGGTTTTACGTTGGTGAAGAGCGTATCTGATCGGGAGCGTCGGATACTGATAGTGGGTAAGACGTTGCCACAGAGTCGGAAGGTGCAGCGTGAGATACGGTTACAGTTACAGCGGAATGAGTCTGTGAAGGTATTCGGGTCATTTTTTGGGGAGGGGAGTGTAGATACGGGAACGGAGTTAATCTTTGAGGGACGGAAGAGTATGGACAGTGAGCCGAACATATCTTGCATAGGGATAGGTTCATCGAAGATAGGCGGGCATTACGACATCATATTGTGTGAGGATTTGGTAGACGCGTCGAACAGTAGTGGTCGGAATGCGGAGTTGCTTCGGGGTTGGGTATTGGAGGAATTGATGGGGATGTTATTACCGGATGGGGAGATGCACTTTGTGCAGTCTCGGTATGGTCCGGCGGATTTGTGGGTAGACTTGCGACGGACGGGGATATTTCGGATGATGTCGACGCCTGCGTTGGTGGACGAGAATGGGAATGCGAGTTTGAATGGGGAGTCGATTTGGGAGGATATGATTTCGACGAGGGAGTTACAGCGCAGATTGAAGGTGATGGGGACGCCGTTTTTTTTGGCACAGTATCAGCAGGATCCGAGTGCGTTGGGTCGATTGGGACAGGTGCGGTTTCGGGAGAGTGCGGTAGCGAAGCGTGGATTGGGGGAGTTGGCTGTTCCGGGGATGGTGAAGGTATGCGGGGTAGATTTGGGGGCGTCTTTGGGGAAGATGGGAGCGAGGACGGTATTCACGGTAGTGGCGCGGCGGGACAGCGAGGCGGAGGGTTCTCAGCGTTCTTGGATAGTGGACATTTTGGCGGGACAGTGGGAGTTGGGGGAGATAGGTCAGGCGTTTGACGAGATGGATTTGAAGTGGGGACCGAACTTACAATTTCGGGTAGAGGCGAATGGGTGTCAGCTTTTGGTAGCGAATGCACAGGGGTTGACGCATGATGTAGAGCCTGTGAATGTATTTGAGTCACGTCCGAAGCGTCGGCAACGTTTGGCGATGAAGTTCAATTCTGGGTCGGTGGGATATGTAGAGGGTTTAGAGGAGGAGATGCAGGAATTTTGGGAGTGGCCGGACTGGTATCGTGAGGACGTATTGGATTCGGCGGATTTGGCTCTTGGGGGACTTGAGGAGGAGAGTGGGGGGGATTTTGATTCGATGACGTCGGACGGTCAGTTTCAGGGAGCGGAGCCTCGGGCACGCGAGAAGCTGTTGGAGTTATTACAGAGTCGTTCAGGTGTTGGCGTGGATCGGTCGAGGAGGCGCGGGTTATTCGGGATTGCGGCTTAGGGTGTTGTTTTGTGTAAGGGGGGAGAAGAGCGATGTCGGTGCCTGAGGAGACCCGGGGAGACGTTCGGTATTTGGAGGGCAAGTTTGACGCGCTTGAGAAGCATTTATCTGGGATGATCAAGGTTACAGTTTTGGAGATGCGCAATGAGTTGCTTGAGAGCATTGACAGGAGGGTCAGTTCTGGGTTACGTTACAACAAGATTTACAGTGCGTTAGGTGGTATTCTGGGAGGCATTTTGGCTTTTTTTGCGGCATTTTTGGTCAGGAAACCTTGATTTGGGGAGGGGAGGTCCGCGATCGCCGTATTCCCGTACTGCGGTGGTCGCGGGCTAGGGCTTCTGGGGGCCATTATGAGAGGGAGTACAGTTTATGCCGTTTAGATCTGTATCGCATACGCAGAGGTATTTTCCTGGGACGGTAGGTTCACCGGTGGTCAAGGAAGATGAGGTGGTATCGTCCGATACGGAGGCGTATACTTCTGGTTCTGATCGGTTTAATCCTTCACGCCGTCATCGAGCCTACGTGAAGGGTCAGTCGTCGACCTACGATGATTACGCCTATCCTGAATGGCAGCCGAGGACGGGCCGTCTATCTTTTGCGATGCTCCGTCAGATATACGAGCGTTCGTCCTACGTTCGGCCTTGTGTGGATGCTTTGGTGAGGTCGGTTTCTTCGCTTCCGTGGGTTGTGCGGCCTAAGCGGAACGGGAAAGCTAGGGATGCTGAGGAGGTCAAGGAGTTTCTTCGGGATCCGAATTCGAATGAGGAGAGTCTGCGTAAGATATTTGGTCAGGTTTTGACGGACGTTGTGGTGATTGACGAGGGTATTGTCGAGAAGGTAAAGGCGTTTGACGGGACCCTCCTGGAGTTATTCGCCCGGGACGGCTCGACGTTTATTCCGATCAAGGATGAGCACGGCATTTTGCACGGATACATCCAGAAGCTTGGTGTGGGGGATCCGGTACCTTTTGAGAAAGACGAGGTGATGTATTTCGAGCTTTATCCGACCACGTGGACGGCTTACGGACTTCCGATCATCGAGACCATCGTGAACGAGGTGGCCTCATTGATGTTCTCGGTACAGTGGATTGCCGACTCGTTCACGGAGGACAAGATTCCGCCTGGCATTTTGACTTTAGATCGTGTGGGGAATGATGCTTACGAGCGGGCCAAGGCTGAGTTTCAGGGTGGAGAGGATTCACAATTCACGGTGAAGCTTTTCCGGAACGTTGGGAAGGCGCAGTGGATCGAGTTGAAGAAGACGAATCAGGAGATGCAACTGGCGGAATTAAATTTGCAGATCGAGAGAATCGTCTACAGAAATTTCGGATTGCAGCCTTTCGAGCTAGGCGTAACTTCAGAAATCAATAGAGCTTGCTACAGTTCTGATACTCAAACCTTGACGGAGAATGGTTGGAAATACCATTGGGAAATTGGCGAAGGGGAGCGGATTGCGGCGTATAATCCTGAAACGATGTATCTGGAATATCATAAGCCAATTCAGAAGTTTGTGTATGATTATGAAGGAGAGATGATACATTTTAAGAATCGGGCGATGGATATTCTGGTAACTCCGGACCACCGGATGTTTCTTCGGGAACCGACTGGGCCGGGAAAATGGCATATTCAAGAGGCGCAGAGTATAAACTATAATCAGACGCAATTCCGAGCGAAGTGTGAATATGAGGGCGAAGAGATTGAGTACTTCGAGATCCCTGAAGTTCCGTATGAAGGGACTTGGAAGAACCGGAACTTGATTGATCGGAATATCCCGATGGATGCGCTTTTGAATTTTTTGGGCTGGTGGATTTCCGAGGGGAGTTTGTCGTTGAAGCCGGGTGATTGGGATATTTCGGTGCGGCAAAAGACTGAAGAGAACTATCCGAAGATTCGGAAAGCGCTTGAGAATTTGCCATTTGAGGTACATGAAGATGTGAAGAAGGATGGTGGGCATCGCTTTCGATTTTCTGACAAATCGATGTGGCATTTTCTTCATGACCAAATCGGATTTACCTGTTTTAACAAGCGAATTCCGTCTGTTTTCAAAAATCTCAGTCGGCGGCAACTAAGGATTCTTTGGGAGAGTTTGGTCGATGGAGATGGGCATCGTTGTGGTTATAAGAACGCTACATCGATCGAGTATTACACTTCATCGAAAGAACTTTGCGATGATGTTCAGGAAATTGCTTTGAAGTTGGGATATTCAACCTCCTGTGAATTGAGAAGACTTGTTGAAAAGCGAACTGAGAGGGCGACATTAGGGATGATCTCTGAGGTTTGGCGTGTGAGATCGAATTTGACGAAGGGTACTCCGACGATCAGGCGAGCACAGATCCAGCGGGTCCCTTATTCTGGTCATGTTTACTGTTTTGAAGTTCCCAACCATCTTTTCATCACGCGTCGAAATGGTAAGATAGCGATTCAGGGTAACACGGCGGAGATGGCGCTGCGTGTTTCGCAGTCTCGGGTTTTCAAGCCGTTGACGCAGATGGTGAATTATGCGATGAACCAGAATCTTGTAAGTCCGGTCTTCCCGGATGTGTATTTTAAGTTGATTCCGATGGATTTGGGGGATCCTCTTACGCGGGCTCAGACGATTGCTACTTACGTGAAACAGGAGATTTTGACGAAGACAGAAGCTCGGATGCTCCTCGAGGACGAGTTTTTCGTTGAGGGGGGCTTGAGTGGGAGTTCGGATCACGTGGACTTAAAATCTGAGGAGGAACTGACAGATGAATCGCGAACTGAAGAGGCGGGTCGTGAAGTGTCAGAAGGAAGTTGATTTGAGGGAGCGGGCTGAGGATGACCGGAGGCAAGAGAGGTGGGTCGAGAAGAACGAGGCCCGGGGGGAGATCCGAGGGGGAAGTAACGAGTTGGAAGCCGGGGCGGCTCGCGCGGAGGAATGTGAGTTGAAGAGGGAATTGGACGTTGTGGTTTACGACGTAGAGATTGCCAGGGAGGTTCACACTGTCGTTGGTGAGTGGAACAATCCCGAAGGGATGGGTTTTGCGTCGGCGGTCGCCTACGACTACCGAACCGATCGGTATCACTTTTTTCTGCACGAATCTGGCAAGAGCGGTCTGCTGAATCTTCTGCAGGGCCGGGTGGTCGTGACCTTCAACGGCGTTAAGTTTGACAGTAGGGTGATCCTGGGGAACCACCGGAGATTTATTCCTATGGAAGTGGGATTGGCGCATATTTCATGTCCCGTGGTCACGCCCCATGTATCGGCTTCTGTTGTCCCAGTCGGGACAGTTGACGAGAAGAAGACCATACTCAGGGGTACGCAGCGAACGGTTGAGTGGACGGAGTATGATCTTCTACTGAAATACGTCCAGGCACGGTTCGGTTGCGCGTGCGTCAGGGAGGCCGAGAAGAAGCTCGGGGACAAAACGATCCACGATGGATCCTTTGGCCTGGACGGCTTGGCCGAGGGGACTTTGGGTATGCAAAAGACTGGGCACGGGGCCAAGGCCCCCTTGTTGTATCAGCAGGGACTGTTCGGGGAGCTGCTGAGCTACAATCTGCACGACGTGAGGTTGACTCGGAAGCTACTCGAGTTTGCCTGGGAGTCGGGCGGTGATTTAACTGACAGAGCGGGACGGACCGTTCAAATTGACATGGGAGGGATCTGACGATGGAAGAGAAGCGTCTGAAAGTGTTCTTTGATTCTGAGTTCACCGGATTACACCAGGACACGACTCTGGTGAGCACCGGTCTGGTTGCGGAGACCGGCGAGACGTTCTACGCGGAGTTCGACGACTGGAACCAGGAAGCTCTGAAGGATAAGTGGTTCAGGGAGAACGTAGCAGCGCATTTGCTTTACAGCGGGACGCTTCAGGTTTGCGGTTTCCCCAACGAGGTGCAGATCAGGAATAATCTCCAGCACATCAAAGCCAACCTGGGATTTTGGTTTAAGGTTCTCCTTGCGCGGCATCACAAGGAGGAGGTCGAGCTTTGGTCAGATTGCCTGGCGTACGACTGGGTCCTCTTCTGCGAACTCTGGGGTGGCGCACTGAAGATTCCCGATGAGATTTACTATATCCCGTTCGACATCTGTACGTTATTTTGGCAGCTTTCCATAGATCCGGACATCAGCCGGGAGAAGTTCGCTGGACTTGAAGCTCTTAACGTGAACAAGCACAATGCGCTTTGGGATGCACAGGTGATTCGAGTGTGTTTCCACAAGTTGATAGAGATGAGGGATGGATCGACCTTGGCAAGCGATCAGGAAAGAATAGCTTGGCTGGAGAGAATAGATTCGCTGAAGAGAATAGATCCGCCGGCGGCGGTTTCCGAGAGCGGGCCGGAGCTTTCCGTTTCCGTCGAGATCGACGAGAGAGAGGAGTTGACTTTTTTGAAAAAAGTATCTGAGAAGCACAGTTCTCCACCCGCCAGGACTTTGAACGAGCCTCCATTGCCTGTTCAACTCTTGGAGCGAGAATCTGAGGTCGTCGAGACCGCCGACGAGCTTCCACCTTCCGTGGCCGGAATGGACCCGGGGAGAGGGCGGAAGATCGCGCAAGGACCGGCGGATCGGAAAGAGGTCGAGGGAGATCGGGAGGAGTTGCAGGATGGATCAAGGCCCCAAGGATGGATCAATCATCGTCCTGTGACCTCGGAAGATCAGAGAAGGGCCGGGAAGTGCAGGACATAGGCCGACAAGTCCGGATAATGAAGGACAGAGGCCGACAAGTCCGGATAATGAAGGACAGAGGCCGACAAGTCCGGATAATGAAGGACATTGAGCGAAGTGACCTGACTTTTAGCTTGGGAGAAGAGACGATGAAATACATTGAAGCGCCAGAGGCTTTTCGAGGAGAGAAGAGGCCGGCCGCGGGGACGGAGAAGTTCGGTGAAAATCTCGAGCGGTTGCGTTGTATCTACCTCGCAGGGGAAATTACCGATTGCCCTGATTGGCAGCAAGAGATGCGGGATCTGCTTGTTGATCGGGACGATTTGGTTTTGTTCAACCCTCGCCGGGCGGATTTTCCGATTGGGGATCCCGATGCGGCAAAAGAACAGATCACGTGGGAATTCGTGCATTTGGAAAGCGCCGATGAGATTTTGTTCTGGTTTCCCTGTGAGACGCTGTGTCCGATTGTGCTCTTCGAGCTTGGCAAATGGTCGGCTGGGCTGACCCAATACGGGAAAAAGATTTACGTTGGGGTACATCCTGAGTACCAAAGGCGGCAGGACGTAGAGATACAACTGTCGCTTGCCCGACCCGAGGTTGAGGTCGTCTATTCGTTGCAGGAATTGGCGGAACAGACGAAAGCGAAATATAGTATGTGGACATCCGACCGGCTAGGGACGTAATTTATGGAGGTGTCGAACCAATGTGTCACACATCTGTTCTTGAGTTTGGGAGAGGGCATCTAAATCGAGAAGAGATCGAGGGTAAGGATATTCTTGAGATCGGCTCCTACAACATTAACGGCAGCCTCCGGCCTCTGATTGAGTCCTTCGGTCCGGGTTCGTATCTTGGAATCGACCTGAAGGAGGGTCCGGGGGTAGATCGTGTTCTCTCTGCCGAGGGTATGATTGAGAAACTCGGAAGGGCTTGCTTCGACGTTGTGATCTCAACTGAGGTCCTTGAACACGTCTGGGACTGGTCGCTGGTAATCAAGAATATCAAGTGGATTTGTAAGCCAGGCGGCCTTGTCCTGATTACGACTCGGTCTTTAGGCTTCCCGGTCCATAGTTGCCCCCACGATTTTTGGCGATTCGGTGTCTCGGATATGGGGCGGATCTTCTCCGATTTTTATCTTGAATTCTTAGGCTCGGATCCCCAAGTGCCGGGGGTTTTCGTTAAGGCACGCAAGCCTTCTGATTTTTGTCTGAATGACCTGTCGGAGTACGAGGTGTATTCTATAAGAGAACAGGAGCAAAGAAAGCGAGGCGACTGAGATGGGCGACGAACCGATTTTCGGATTGATGATGGTCACTTCAACTGACGAAACATACATCGAGCAGAGTTTGACCTCCTTCTTGGAGTCGAAGCGCGTCACTGAGGTCAATGTGTTGGTTTCTCAAGGCCACTACTTCAACGGTAGAGAGATTCCGGAGGACAGGACACTGGAGATCCTCGAGAGCCTTGGTCCGAAGGTGAATATCACCACTGGAGAGTGGCCGAGTGAGGAATTCGATAGAAATCTGGCGATGTCTTTGTTCGAAGAGAGCAATATGATTTTGGTCTTCGACGCGGATGAGATATTATTGTCCTCCGATCTGGACCGGCTCCTGGACTGGATCGAGGAACATCCTAAGCAACTTTACTCGATGACGTACATCGGGTATTGGAAGAGTCTGAATCATCGGCTCGTAATTGGACAGCCGACGAATGTGGTCGCTGTGAGTCGGGATGTTTGTTGGGTCACGGATCGAATTGCTCGGGGGTATCGACAGATGAACATCCCTGCGGACGAAATTGTTTATCATCATTTTGGGTTTGCACTTCCGCCAGAAGCGCAACTCGAAAAGTGTCGCCGTGCATCCCTTCATCCTTCCTGGTACGAGCGGATTTGGAAGGGGTGGACCCCTGGGATGCAGAACCTTCATCCGACAAGCCCGACTGCTTGGCATGACGTCGTCGAGGTTGAGCCAGATCCGGAATTGGTCGAATACCTTGCGAGGTTCGAGACTGAGAAGTTGATTGCTTCTGAGGATCAGATAGAGGGGAAGGCAAAGGCTGATGAGGGATCAAAAAAGAAACGCCGCAGTAAACCTAGGCGGTCTTCTGGTAGGAGACGCGCTGAGGACGTCAAGGTTTTTGAGGAGAACGCGGCAGTTTCTGGCTCCAAATGAGAATTTGACGGCGATCTGTGATGATTGGAATGCGGGGGTGGTGGATCTCTTTATCCGATCTCCGGACGTTCCGGTTTCTAAGTCTATCGCCCTGTCCCTCGCCGAGGTTTTGAGTCGAGCGGGCAGAGTTGAGCGGTCTCGTGATTGGGATGGCGACGTTGAGCTTTTTCGGATCGATCCAGAAGTTGATAAAGTTGAGAACCCTTATGACACAGTTTTCTATCCCGCTTTGACGGATCTCCATGAGGATTTGGAAGGATTCGGGCTTCCCTTCACCGCTCCTCCGGAGATCGAGCTTCCTGAAAAGTTTATCGTGGTCCATCCGTCTTCGATCTCGAAGCGGAAGGAAATTCCGGCGTTGTTTGCGGCGGAGTTTCCCTTTCCGGTTGTGAACGTCGGTGGAAAGGGCGAAAGAACAGTTCGGGGTGCTCAAGTTGAGAACGGCCGGCCACTGTGGGAGACAGCCTGGATTTTGAGTCAGGCGACCCTAGTGATTGGGATTTGTTCGTCGATCACACAATTAGCATCGCAGATTGGGTGCAAAACGGTGATGTGTCACTTCGAGGAATGGTGCTACAAGTTTCTCGGTATTCGTTGTCTCGGTGGTCAGGATCTTTTGGTCCCTGGCAAGGTACAAATTGAGCGGACGGTTGAAGCCGCGGTCGGATGAAGGGAAAGGAAAGAAGCTGATGATTGCCAAAGAGATTAGATCGACTGTCCTGGGCTTGATGGGTGAAGTGTTGGATCTCCTGCGGATCTGTCCACTGGACGACCGACAGGTGGAACAGATGAAGACCACGCTCAAGAACACGGTGAATCGAGAGCTGGTCCGACTTTTAGAGACACTCGAAACGCAGAAGGTGATTCGGAAGTGCGAATGCCTGGAGGCTCTGTTGGCAGAGAGAGATTCAAAGGAGCGACGCAGGCTCTTTGGTATTCGAGACGCTTGTCCGATTTGCGAGGGATCTGGCTACTTAGATATTGTGAGGAAGGCGTCGACCCCGAAGAAGAGGGCGGAAAATGCAAAATCTGAGTCTTGAAGTTGAAAAGATCAAGGACATCGGAGCCTACGATCCAGACGGAACAAAAGAGTGGGCGGCGCTGAAAGATGATGCTCGGATCGTTGCGGGGTGGTACGCTACCTTCTTAGATCCGAAGAAAGAGATCAAGTTCAGCGAGCAGGATATTATCGCTACTGCCGTCAGGGTTTACAAAGAGATCGCTCGGTGTAAGGAGCTTGATCCTGAAAAGTTCAAGTATACCGTGGATCCCGCTGATATGACGGAGGCGGCGAAAAAGCTCTGGGAGAAGGTCACGGCGGCCCTGAATGATACGGAGGTCAAAATCCTACTTGGGGAGACCGAGAGGAATGCCGAAGCTGAGAAGGATCCGAAAGAGGAGACGGGGAAAGATAAGGAAAAAGGCTGTGACCAGTACGCTGAGGTGAAGCCGTCTGGCAATCAGAGCGGGAGAAAGATCACGGTCGATGAGGTTCTGAAGAAGTTTGATTCGTTCTTCTTGAGAAAGCCATTTCTTTTTCTGGTCGGCGGTCTGGCGAACCAAGGTGAAACAACGGGTGACATCGACATTTTGGTCAAGGCGGGGATGGATCTGCCCGAGTCGTTCCGGCTCCCGCTGGAGTTCAGAATTTACCGAATGTTCGCGTCGGCAGATCGGGGACGTGTCCATATTTTGTACGATCAGTTTCATGGTCCATTTACTACGCACTATGCGTTGGCAGATCTGAAAGTCGATTGCGCCGAGACATTTACCCGGGTCGAAATGAGTAAAGATCTGGACCCCAAGGAGGAGGGGGGGGACAGCGGTATTGCAGACTTCGAGGAGATTGAAAAGAGTCTGAGTGAAGGAGATGGAGAGTACCCTGAAGAGTTTGTCGAGAGGGCGAATTTTTATCTCGAAGTTTCGAAAGCCAGATTTGATCTGACCGGACAGGAAGGCGTTGTTGCAAATCGCGAAGCAGGGTTGTCGATGCGCCAGAATCGGATCGAGATGTTCCGAAGATTCTACCCTCAGAAAACTTCGGTTTCGGCGATGACGGCGGAAAGAGTCCACGAGACGTATTCTGTCGCGCAGACACTCGAGTATCTCCAGCAACTCCACGAACAAGGGACCAAGTAACCAAAAAGGGGTGAGAACGATGGCTACGAAATCCGATCAGTTCAAGAGGCTCTGGCCGGGTCTGGAGGCTGCGAACTTGGATGTTCTGGTTCTGCAACTAGTAACGCTGGTCAACGATCTGAAAGCCAAGTACAACGCCTCAGTCACGCTCGTCAACGAGCTGAAGACCGACCTCTCTGCGCATACGCACGGCGGGGTAACTACTGGTGGGGATACCTCAGCCGCCGCAAGCACGATCTCCGCGACCGATGCCGCTGTAACTGCTGCGACTACGGTGGTAAATACCTTTTAGGCAGAGAGTGCGCCCGCGGGAGCCTCTCCTTGTTTGTTCCTGCGGGCCACTAATCAGAGCGGGAGTTCAGGTCGGAAACGATCTGGTGCAAATTCAGAAGGCGTTTTATCGTGTTTCGAGTTATTGCAAAAGGGATGAGCGATTGCAAGATTCCAAGGGGCATGTTTTCCGCCACGAGAAAGAGGAATTCTATGTTCGATTTGATACTGTTCCCCCGCTTTGATCTTTTTTTCGCAAAGATAGCATCGGAGCGGTTTTTGAGATTCGATCCAACGTCGTAATTCGGTTGAACCGAAACCTTTGACTGAGCCGCCTTTAATTTTGGCTTTTCTGGTCTTTGTATAGATTCTTCCGCGTGCCAGATTTTCTTTGTGGTATTGACTCATGTAACTCTTGATTTCTTTTTTGTATTTCTCTCGATACTGTTTTTTATATTCTCGAATGCGGACCCTCATTTTTTTTCTGGATCTTCTTAGGAGCTCCTTTGTTTTTTCTGGATTGGCTTTTCTGTACTCTGCTACCTCCCTCCGATGACAAAGTTTGCATTTAGAACGGAGGCCGAATTTACCCGTCTTCTGGCGCGGAAAGTTTTGAAGCGTCGCTGGTAGTTCCCGATGACAAACTGTACAGACCTTAGTTTCAGAGGCGTTCCCAATGGGTTGTTTATATTCTCGATACCATTGATGGCAACATTTTTTGCACTTTGCTTTGAGCCCGAATTTTCCGGTGGTTGATTTATTGAAAAATTCAAGAGTAGGTGGGAACTCAGTACCGCATTTCGTACAGATTTTTGCTCTCATTGGAGTCTCCTTTCTTTAGAAATAATAGATGGTTACGTAAATATAACGAATTTTAATCCAAAAAGTCAAGCAAAATCTTTTGAGGAATGAAGATGACAAAACTTGAACAAAATCAATTGTTTATGCAAGATGAGGAATTTGTGTTGAAATCTGGCTCGACTCCCCGTGTGGCTGTCGAGAAAAAAGTGGACGGCCTCAGAATCTGTGCATTTTATTCGAATGGCGAAGTTAAACTGTTTACCGATTCCGGAAATTGGGTAGAGGATAGTCTTCCTGACCTCGTTGATGAGATAAAAAAGATGAAGCATCCCGTATCTGATTTTGCATGGGATTGTGAGTTGGAGAATTGGGAGGGTGGAAGTCATCAACCCAGAGAAACTATCGCTGCGATGCTTCATAAAAAAGAGGCTATAGTCGGCAAAAAAATCACGCTGAACGTCTTTGATTGCCTCTACTACGGAGATAAGGGAGATATTCACAAACTATTGCTTCATGAGAGAAGAGAATACCTTGAGAAATTCTCTTTCCCGCAGTCTACGATCGGAGTTCCATGCGAAGATAAAATTCTGAACTTGCTTCCCTCGTTTTATTGTGAGACCCTCAAAGAAGTCGAGACTGCGATTCGGAAATGTTTGCGATGTCCCGGAAGTGAGGGAGTTCTATTGAAGTTGACTCATTGGGAGACAAGCGATTACTCTCTTACTGGCATGACGAGTTCTTGGATAAAGCAAAAGAAATACGTCAGTGTACATTGTCTGGTCGGAAAAATAAATGAGACCAAAGTCGGAGAGAAGACTTGGAACTATGAACTTTTTCTGGGATTCAGGCCGAGTGATAACGTTGATCCAAAAACGATTCAGAAGATCGGAGATCAAGAATTCGTCCACTGTGGTTGTAGTTATAACACTTCGATCCAGGCGAAGGTTGGGGATATTTTGACAATTTCGGTGCATACTATGAACTTGTACGAGAGCGAGGTTGAAGGCAAATCAATATATCGCATTCGTTTATATGAACCCATTGTACGAGAACTCTTCGTCGGCGGCAAGGAGCCGGATTACTTCTCTGTCGCGATCAAGATCGGCGAAACCGCCAACCTGGTCATCGAGAAGGAATTCACGAAGGCGATGGATTTGCTGTGGCGGGATCCCCCCGAAGCCGGTGGCGGTGTCATCGAGATGAAGAGAGTTCCGGAGGAGCTTCGGAAGGGGAGATTCATCTGGTTCGCATCTGAGGAGACGGAGAGGGATTTCACGGAAGGCGATAAGCTGTTCAGCATCGAAAAGATGAAGAAGAAGTTTAATCTCACCAACAAGAAGGTCTCAGACCTTGAGGTTGGTGAAGGAACGTACCCTCGGAAGGGTGGAAGATTGCGGGGTGTCAGTGTCGGCAGAGACAAGTACGGGTATTTTGTCTTTACTCATCGGGCTCGTTCGAAATCCTATCCCTCTGTGAAAGATATTCCCGACAAAGTCGTTCAGTGGATAGAATCCACCGGTTAGGAGGAAGCGGATGCGGCGGGTAATCGGTTCACGCGCGAAAATTGAGAAGATCGAGGGAGGTAAGGTTCATTACTCCGTCCCAACGGGGGTTCTCGAGCATAGTATGCCCGACTTTGAGGGTTACGTTTTGGCGGATCCCTTGACACTGAAGGCGGAATTTCTTGACATCGAGAAGATATTCTATCTTGGAAGCAAGCGAAGACTGAAGGATCAATTCGCAAAGTTGGTTCCGGATGACGTCAAAACGATCTTTGATCCGATGTGCGGGGCCAGCCTGTTTTTGGCAGAGATGGCAAAGCAGGGAAAGACGATCATAGCGAACGATTACTCGACGGCGCCCTTCTATGTTTCTCGGGCGATCTTTCTGAAGAGTAAGCCTAGTGCTGAGGTATTCAAGGCGTTCCTTGATGCCGTAACTCCATCCGAAGGGTATTATTTTCAGAACGCGAAGAAACTTTTTCCGATCATCGCCGGCAGGAAGGAGATCCAGAAGTTCATCGATGGATACATTCTTCGGGCGAAAGATGCTCAGCTCGGACAGTACTATTTGGGAGTAATGGCCGCTGCTCTCTTGGACTGGTTCGGGTCTTTTGGGGGTCCCTATCAGAAGCGTAGCCTTGCCAAAGTCAGAAGAAAGCTCACGGTTTACGCGAAGCAACTTAGTGCCTTCGAAGTCGAGGGGACCGTCACAAACTTAGATGCCCTGACGATGGACATTCCCTCGGTCGATATGATTTACTTCGATCCCCCGTACTCTGAGAAGCTGTTCAAGTACGTTAATAAATTTGGGAAGTTGAATTCGATCTTGCTTCAGAAGGAGTGGGGTCGGAAGGAGATTACCCAGGAGCAAGTCGAGGTATTGGCCGAGAAGTTGGGCCGGAGCGCCAAGTATCTCTTTGTTTCTACCAGTCCTGCCTGTCCGATCAAGTGGAAAAAGCTCTGGGAGAAAACGAGCCGGGCGGGCAGTAGGAAGCTTTTTAGTTTGAGTGGATCCGGAGCAATCGCTGCCAGTCTGTCATCGGCAGAAGCAAACAGAAGGCAGATGAAAGAGATTCTTTGGGTCACGGTAAAGAAGTCGGATGAGGAACAGGAAATCGAGAAATCCCTATCCGACCCCTTCCAAGTCTATCCCGATGAGAGTGCGGATTACAGGTATGTCTTCGGTACTCATGCGATGGGAAAATCCGTGCATGGAGATCTGAGAATTGAGAACCTGGGCCATAAATTCCTGATCGGATGGACGCCGGCAATTCTGAGAGAAGGTACGATCAAGGAACCGATTCTGACCATGAGCGACTTGAGGAAGATCAACTCTGATTCTGGAAGGTATTACAAGATAAACTTTCAAACGGGCGAATGGGCGGCGAGAGAAAAGAAAGGGACGAAGCCCGGGACGACCGTTCGAGTTGAATTGGTTTCGATACGCAAGGCGCCTCATCCGAAGAGTTGGCTGGTCTTCGAAGGAGTCGTTAAGCCCGGAGGAGTCGGAGCGACGAAGAACTATCCGGGAGTCTTTGTCATCGCCGATCGGGGGAAGGCAGAGTACGGTTCGCAAAAGCCCTGGTTCCATGAGTATTTTTTCGATGGAAAGATCCTACGGAAAGGGCGATTTTTCTTCCGCCAACTTCGGTCTTGGAAAAAGAAGGACGAGGGCGAAGGCGATGTCGAGAAACAGATTGTTTTGGGTAGCGATGACTTGTGGTCCCACATGAAAGATCTGAATGAGCAGGCCATTTCAGTGTTAAAGGGCAATGGGATGACCGACGAGGATATTCGAGACTGGATCGCACCACAACTCGCCGAGGTCCAGAAGGAAATGGGTCTGTCCAAAGAAGAGATTATGAAGGCTTTCATCATTCCGCCTGGAAAAGATGAGGGCCTGGGTCCTGAGTTAGGGTGGCTCTTTATCAATCCTGACGATCAGATTCCCTACGTGCTTTCGGACAGAGCCATCAAGCAGAACTTCCTTCCGCCGTCGACCGTGAGCGCGCTTCCGAAGCATTGGAGAAGCCACGTTCCGAAGGAGATACAATACTGGACGATTAAGGATCGGACGAAGGCTTCGGAGATGCGGAAGGAGTTGGTCGAACTGTGGAAGGGTGACGGGGTTCTGGCAAAGGCAGAAAAGGGGGATCGGTATCCCTTTGGGAAAGGGGTAGAGAAGGCCCGGCATCGTCATGACCAGTGTATGGACTGTGACCATAAGCCGGTACTCGAGATCATCTGGGCGAATGGGAAAGGGCACGCTTGGTTCTGTTGGCCTTGTTTTGTGAAGTGGCTTGGAGAGGAGACCAATCCGTGGTCCGGAAAAGGCGATGACGTTGGCTCCGTGAAAATCATAAGTGACGGCGAGGCGTCGAAAAAGTATGCCGACAACCGGAATCCGAACGTCAAAGAGCAACTGGCGGAGTACTTTGCGAGTGAGGAAATCAAAGGCGCTACTAAGGAGTTCGAGGTTTTCCTTGAGCGACTTAAAGACGCGAAGGATTCAGAGACTCCGTCGACCGGAGTAGCAAAGGCCGCCGCATCCGAGTTCCATTTGACCTATCAATTTTGGAAGGGGCCGAAGGTTGTTCGGGAAGGTCCGAGTCGCGAGAGATACCTGCTCTGGATCAAGATTGGAGAAAAGTTCTTGATTTTTAGGCTGAATGACAATATATTAGAGGCCAATAAGTCCGGCGGGATGTTCCTGGACGATGCTTGGGGTGCTGAGGAGTACGGAAAGATCGGCTATGTCAAGCCCGGGGCTGTCCTGAATCCGACGAAGGATACCCCGTCGTTTATTCGGCTTTTGGACTCTGGGAGGGTGGTCGTACTGAGGGATACCCCTGAATTGAAAGAGATGGATTTTGAGGGTGATGAACTGAGAGAAGTGGTGATCTTCAGGCGCGAGGACGATCAGTGGTACGTTGAAAGAGCGTCAGGCAAAGGTTGAGGAGGCTTTGAGAGTGAAAACCGCGATTAGGAAAGAATTGGCGTTTGCGCTACCGCTTCAGAAAGAGCATCAGAAGCTCTACGAAGATAGCGAGGGACGGTGGTACGTAGAGGCCCTCGCCTCAACCGATGAAATTGACAGCGAAAATTTCAGGATGACCAAACCCGCCTTGGAGGATTTGGTTCGGGATGCTCTCGTCCTGAGCACTGTTCTCCATAATCATCTAAAAGATGAAGAGATCGGCGTAATCGAAGAGGCGAAGGTTATCCAGGTTCAGAAAGAACCGGAAATTTGGGGTGCATGGGTCAAAATGCTGATTTCGCAGACTGTTCCTGATACCTGGAAGAAAATCCAAGAGGGGGTTCTGAATAAGCTTTCGATCAAGGGGATGGCTGAGTCAAATACGACGCAGGACAAGCTAAGAGGGATCGTCGAGGAGGCAGTTGCTTACGAGGGCGCGGAGGTCTCGATAGTATCGGTCCCCACGCTGAAGACTGCTCGTATTCTGGATTATTACGTAGAAAAAATGAAAAAAAACGGGGGACTCCCAATGAAGACGAACGAGTTACAGGCGATCAACATGGCGGCTGGAAAAGAGGCGATCCGAGATCTGCTTGGGTTGAAGGCCGACGACGAGAAGTGGGATGGCGTCGAGAAGATCCTGGATCTGATCGAGGTCAGGAAGGGCGAGGGCGAAGAGGAGGAGGAAGAAGAGGTCGAGAACAGCCTCCAGAGCCAGCTGGGGAAGATCCTGTCCGCGCTGAGGTCTCTGACTGAGCATGTCGACGAGGATACTCAGAAGCTCCTCGGTGACATCATTACCTTGGTTGAGGGTGTGGATACGAAGTATCCGGCTCCGAAGCAGAAGTCTGCCGAGGATGAGACCGCGAGGAAGAAGGCTGAGGAGGACGCCGCCAAGGAGAAGGAGGCCGCGCTCGAGAAGTCTAGGGCCATCGCTTCGACCCTCGTGGAAGGATTGGAGAAGCAACTCGGAGAGCTGCCAGAGGCAGACAGGGGGCCGCTGACTTTGGTGTTGGATGCCCTGAAGTCGATCTCCGTGACCAAGGAAAAGAAGACAGAGGAGAAGACAGAGGAGAAGACAGAGGAGAAGGATGTCGTTTCGTCCATCGAGAAGTCGTTGCAGGATGTCCGGAAGAGCGTTACGGACGCCGCCGCTAACATCCAGAGCGATCGACTGATTCAGGTGGCCGAACAGGTGGTAACGATGAAGGCGGAAGTGGAAAAACTTTCGACCGTCCTGAAGACCAAGGTTCCCATTCGGAAGGGGTTGACTACCGGAAAGGAACGGCGGGAGACGGACGCCAAGCCCTTCACCGAGAAGAAAGAGTACCAGGATCTCCCGAACAGGGAAAAACTGGGTGTCCTGTTTAGGAAGCTGGATGGGATAGAGGCGTAAGGCCCATCTCCTTCCTGTTGTCATACCATTCTTGGGGGATTACCAGTGAGACTTCAAGATTTGGTATCAGCGGTTTGAAGAAGTAACTCACAACCATATAGGAGCTAAGTAAGATGACGCAGATAGAGAAAGCCCTGACCTTGGCGAATGTCGACGTCCTTGTTCCAAAGGAAATCGACAGGGTAGTCCAGCAGTTGGCTACCTACCAGAACCCGATCCGTGCGAACATGCCACGGCGTCCGGGTTCCGGAAAGTCTTGGATTCTCGTTCAGCGTACTCCTGCTTCTGACAATAAGATCGCTTTCTACAGCCCCGATACGAAGACCTTTACCACCGGTGGAAAGGGTACTTACACCGACGAGGAATTCACGTATCGGACCGTTGGCGTCAACGGCGAAATCATGCGCACCGCGATTCTCGCCACCAAGGACCAGATTGATCTGAAGACTGAAGAGATCGAACAGAGAATCATCGAGTTCAAGAACAAGGAAGAGTGGTGCATGATCTGGGCGAAAAATACCGCGTCTCCCCAGAACTACGAGTTTGACGGGATCGATACGCTGATCACGTCAGCGCGTACGGAGCGGATGGCGACGAATGCCACCGGAGCAGCATTGACTCTTTCCGCGATGGACAAGTTCATCGACAAGAGTGCCCCGTTCAAGCCGGACATGCTGATCATGTCCTTGGCCGCGCGGCGCCAGTTGCAGTCAGCACTTCAGCCTCAGCAGATGTTCCTGGACAAGATGGACGTGAAGGGTGGGTTCCGGGTGCCGTCGTATCTGGAGATCCCTATTTTCACTTCTTCCAACGTCCCGGACACTCTCGGCCTTAACGCCGATGGGTACGCGGCTGAGCGGTTGGTCTCGACTTACGCTTCCACCACCACGTTTACCATTGTCGGTGATGTAAGCGCGGACTACATTGTTGGGGCCACAATCAACATGGATTTGGGGGCAGATGGTATCGTCGCCGCGACGATCTCGGTGGTCTCTTATTCCTCGCCGAACACGACGGTGACGATCAGCGTGGCTCTCGCGACGTCGAATATGTTGACCACGATCATCACCGGCTCTACCACTACTCTCTTCGCGCTGAACCTCGACCACCTGTGGTTGGGCGAGCGGCAGAAGTTGACCTACGAAGAGGTCAAGCTTTCCACGCAGTACACGAGTTTCGACATCTTCGAGGACATCACGGTCGTCTTGTCGAACCCGTTGCCGCAGGCGAAGCTGACAGGCGTTCTGATCAGTTGACAGTAACGCCCTGGGATTTTGAAGAAGGGGATCGGAAGAATAAACTTCTACGCTCCTTCTTCGATGGAGGACTTGAAATGAGAATGTATTCTGAGAAGTACAGACAGATCGCAGAGTTTAAGCTTTGGACCTATGACGAGGTTTGCATTGTTCGGTTCGGTTATACTGTGGCGGGCCATCCGAACACGATCAGCGTTCTTAAAACGCCCCGAAAAGGGAGTTTCATAGAGGCGACGTGGCAGTCCGAAGAGGATCCGACCTTCCCCGAAGATATAGTCGAGGACACCTCCCAGACGCCCGAAAATCCGCCACCGCCGGAAAGTTCTTTGACCTTCACGCTTGAAGAGGAAGAGGAAGCGGAGGCGCCAGCACCGGAAGGGGAGAATTTGGACGAAGCTCCGGCTGAGAAGGACGATGTTCCGGTTTCGGAGGCTTTGACGATGGGCGACGCAGAACCATTGGTGAAAAGCAAAGCGACTCGTGTGAAAAGCAAAACGACTCGTAAGAAGAAATCGGTAAGAGGGAAGAGGTAAGCGGAGAAAGCGATGGCAATTGTTACTCTTCAAGAGGTCAGGGCGTATTTGAATATGGCCGAAAGTTTCAGTCTGAAGATGACTATTGACGCGATCAATGAATTGATTCCGGATCTTTGCGGAAGAGTTTTCGATGTTACCGATTACACCGAAAAGCTTTTTTTGAAATTTCCGAATCTCGTTCTAAAACTTTCACATTTTCCGGTAGTCTCTCTGACTACTTTGACGAACGAGGCTGGGACCAGCGTTACGCCGCTCGAATCGGATCTTCCGAGGGGATTGTTGCAGTTGGAGCTGGACTATTGGAATACTGTCACCTCCGATGCAACTGTCCCAACGGACATTTTTGATGCGGCGTACCCGGCCGGATTTGATCCGATGCCAAGCATGCTCAAAATCGCTGCTATGGCGATCATCCAGGATCGAATGGAGATGGACGATACCAGCTTTACGAAACAGAAGTTGAGTGATCGAACTTTTGAGCGCAAGGGTCCCCTGCCCCCTCTTGCCGCAGAGATTATCGAACGATATACCGTGGTGATCTGAGATGATGACATCTTTTTTCAAGATTCCGATTACGCTTCTACCGCGCACCTTTTCGATGTACGATGGTCAAGTTCTGAGTACGCTCCCATCTGTTTCGACGATTCCAGCCGGTTCCTGTTTGGCGTTTACGATTTCTCAGGCAAATATCCTTACTTTTAATTTAACAGGGACAAAAAGCGAGTTGCCGGTCTCTGAATCGGTCGCATTTAATGGCGAACTCGGAAATCGAGGCTTTCAACTTTTTGATACTCTGACTTCGATCACGGCGGCCGGCGATTTGGGGGGGAACGTAAGTGTGTATCCTCTGCGGGAGGATGGTGCTCCTGCAGTCGGAACCGAAACCGGAGAAGAGATCCTGGTGGATAAGGCTTCAGAGCCTTACCGAGTCTCCGTCGAAGTTCCGGGTGAGGCCCGGGCAACGCGTCAACAGTTCAAGTATTTCTTTCCAAACCGGAGCGATGTGGTTGAGGGACTTAAATTTCTGGAGAACGGAGTTACCTTCACTGTTGAAGCCGTTGTTCCGATCCAAGGGTTCCCGAATTTCGTTTCGCATCTGGAAGTAATGGTATCTCGTGAGCCCTTTGTAATCTGAGGAATCAGAACCTTAGACAAAGTTGGTTCGGATTGATTTTTAAGATTTTCTCGAATTTGTCTTTTTTGCGTAAGAGATAACGAGTTGCATCCTTGTAGAGATAGTTGTAGATTCTAAGACCCTGGAGGTTTCCAACATAGCGGAGATCGTAGATGCTTCCGTATTTTCCTATCTTGATTTTATTCAACTTGCAATTTTGAATCAGATTTTTCTGGACTTCTGTAATGAAATCAAAATTGGCTGAAACAATTGAGAAAGAGACTTGCATAGTATTTTTACTGATACATCCGTCGCCATCGAAATAGCCCCTGATGAAATGCCTTAAGAATTGCTCCTTTATTTTAGGAAATTTGAGAACAAAAGTTTTCCTTTCAACGACACCCCATTTCTTCAGATCAGAAGTTAAAGCCTTATCACCGATCTTGATTCTAGCCGACGTGGTTAATTTGCTATTCCCACTATTTTTTTGTGTTACTAAACGGATCGGAGCGTTGCTTTTTAGATCAGATAAGAATGTCTCTAAGATTTCGCGGTCATTCGCTTTGAGTGTAAAGCTGAGTTTATTCCCGTGAACATTCCCATCAGCCGCAAGAAAACCTAACCAGTAAGCTTTTCTCTCGTGATCGATCTCTCTGAAATACGTAGAATTTCTTTGGTATCTTTGGTTGCGCTCGGAGGAAGAACGAAGTTTGCCCTTACTTCTGAGGATTCTCAAAACCGGATTTTTCGAGACATGGAGAATCTCAGCGATTTTTTCACAACCTAACCCTTCCTTTTCATAAAGCTCGACTACCCGTTCTTCATCTGAAACCTTAGTCAGTCTCTTATTCATAGCTATCTCCTGTAATTTCAATATCTTAACTCAACACCTTCCCTTAAGTATAATCATTTTGGGAAGAAAAGTCAAGGGAAATAAATAAATTATAATTGATTGATTAAATTGAACTTATGAAAGGGACTGACTTTGACAAAAATCGACATCATCTGTCCAACCAAAGGAGGGCTATCGGACAGTGTTCAAATGTTCGAGTCTCTAAAGAGAACTACCAGTTGGTATCGCTTAACCATCATTGATTCAGAGAGTTCGGACAGTTCACCTGAGTTCTTTGAAAGCCAAGGTGTTCGTGTTCTGCGAGTTGAGGACAAGGGGTTCGGCCACGCCATAAATGCCGGCATCAAGGTGGTCGATAGCGATGTATTTGTAATCGTCAATAACGACATAATTTTAGCTGAGGGGTGGCTTGAGGGTCTGCTCGATGCAAAGGAACGATCTGGGAAGAATACAGGTTTTGTCGGGCCGCTTTCCAACTATGCAAAGGCTCACCAAAAGATCTCAATCCCGGAAACTGGATCCCTTTCGGATTTTGCGAGAGCCCATCGATCTCAGCATGCCGGTGAGATCGCTGAAGTTGGAACTCTCGGATTTTTCTGTACCCTGCTTGATTCTGAGATGGTAAATGAAGTTGGAGGGCTAGAAGAGTGGGGTCCTGGTGGATTTGAAGATGACGATTATCAGGTCCGGGCCTGGAAAAAGGGTTGGAAAGCCATAATCAGTGGGGAGACCTTCGTTTTTCATCGAGGAGGACAGACATTTCAAAGGGAATTTGGCGACCAATCTCGGGTCTTTGATAATCGTTTTCGGTTCTACGAGAAACACTACAACGAGAACCCGAGGATTGTCGCAATCTATCGGGTGCGCAATGACCGTGATCATTTCTTTGCCTCCTTAGAGCGGACCTCGGACCAAGTCGACCAAATATTTGTCTTCGATGATCGGTCCGATCCGCCGCTGAGCGATGTCGTTGAGCATTTCCCGAAAGTCATGGAGTACTTCTACAAAGAGCCCGGTACGGAGTTCGATGAGTACGCGGATCGAGCGGAGTTGTTGCGATGGCTAGACGGAAGCGGTTGCGATTGGGCGCTCGTCTTGGACTCCGACGAGATGCTTGAAGAGTACGTAACCTACAAGAAGTTGCACGACCTCGTCAGAGTTCCGGATCCCTCGATCCGGCAATTCGTCTTTCCTGAGATTACCTTCTGGAATCGTACCCATTATCGGAGTGACGGACCCTGGGCCGATATGACGAGAGGCAAGCTTTTTCGTATCGGTCCTAACATGAATTTGCCGAGACAGGGTAATGAACTATCGATGCCTGGGTTGCATTGCTCTGCTTTTCCCCTGTATCCGGAGGATTGTCGGCGGGTATCAACTTTTCGAATCTTACATTACGGGTACGATACGCCGGACAAGAGACAAGCGAAGTTCAATTTTTACAACATCGAGGATCAAGAGAAGCGTACTGAATTGATCGGGGCCCCAGATTATTCGCATATCCGGGATGAGAGCCGGATGCTTCTCGTCAAGTATGTGCCAGGAGTTCACGTTGCTCTAAATATCCTATCTCGACTGGAGGACTTGGCCGATCTCTCCGAAGTGCTCCTTGAGTCATGGGGAGCGTTTCAACAACGGCTCGTTCATTTAGATTTAGATCCGGAGATTCCCGAAGTCGATCACCGGAGCCCAATCCTTCCTGACACCGACCAACTGAAAAAGCTTTTTCAGGTCGAACTGGTCTTCGGAGAGAGTCAGGATTTTTCTGTCAAGCGAAATATGCTTCTTGCGAAGACGCAGGAAGATTGGGTCTTTTCTCTTGATACAGATGAGCGATTTAAGGGGTATCCGATTCTCCGGAAGTTGATCGACTTTACTACGGCAGCCTGGATGTTCTACATCCGGAATCTCAAAAAAGATGGACGTTATTCGATCACCGAGCGCGTGCGTCTTTTTCTGTTGGACCCGTCGAAAGATTCTGCTTGGGAGGGAGCGATCCACGAACGCATCTCGGTGCGAGGAGGGATCACGACCGCGCCTGTAGAGATTTTGCACCTGGGTCATCTCAAAGAGGATTCAGTTCTTCAGGAAAAGTTGAAAGGCTACGAGCAGACAGTTCGGACCACGTTAGAAAAGAGGCCGAATGACCCGGTCCTACTTTACTCGTTGGCTCTTCATCTTCGGGAGAAGGGGGAAGACGGCGGAGAAGCCTTGCTGAGGCATGCAATTAAAATTCACCCGGAGTTCGTTCAGGCGAGAGAGGAATTGGGGTTGGTTCTTCTTCAAGAGGTTCATCGCCAATTTTCAACAGCGGTTGGCCTGATGCAGGATTCGCATCCTTTGAAATCACGCTATCAGGCACTGATTGGGAGCATCAATGATTTCCATCAGGGTTAGTGATCGGGCAACGCCCTACTTGAAACAGGTCTATGGGCAAGAGTTGAACCGGACCATCGGGAATCTCTCGGCTGCGGCGCAGGTTCTCCTGGAAAAATTTCAGGAAGCTACTTCGCCGACTCCGAATTTCTCTTTGAGCCAACTCAAAGCGATGGGGCATCCCTACGGAAAAAAGCCCACGGAGAAAACTCGAGGACCGATCCCCCACGCTCCCGAGTGGTTAATCAATCAGCAAACCGGACAACTTCATAGGGACCTGACAGTTTTTCCGATGACTGTGACTCCTGATTACATCTGGGTTCAGGTCGGAGTAAAGAGAGGTTCGAAGACTGAGAAGTATGGTCCGATGGTAGTCGGGGGTACGGAGAAGATGATCGGAAGGAACTTTCTGGTTCAGTCTATGTTTGAGAACTATTTTGTCCTTCGTAAGATTCTGCACCGAACCAGAGTCAGGAGAGGGACGGCGTGGAATGTCTCGACCGGTGCTCCGTGGCGTGATTAGGGTGGAGGTTCTCCGTGGAATCAACGTGGAAGGCCAGTCTCATCAAAATCCTGGTTGAAACAGACGCAATTCGGAATCTCGTTGGATGGAGAGTCTATGCCGCTCAACTTGCAGCCGTTGACGAACCTACGTTTCCCTGTATCAACTTTGAGGTCGAGGGGGGCACTATTCCCTATCGAAATGCTCCGTTCTCGATTTTTACGGTTCGTTTTTGGTTTTACACAGAAACGTCGATAGGGGATGCGAATGCTCTGTATGAGCTTGCAGATGCGGTCTTAAGATGTACTGCGATTGTCGGTGGGAATAATTCAACCGTCTTAGATCCGGGCACAACTCCAACTGAGATTGAGGAGCCGAATCTATATGCTGTCACAGTCAGCTACATTGGGAGAGGAATTCATGTCTGAGGATGCAAAATTGAGGCCGGGTTCATTGCCGTGGAAGTGTACGTCTTGCGGAGCGAAGCTCGGGATGCTTGACGCTGGCCGAGATATTCTGACCATCAAGGTTAAGGATACTTACATCTGGATCAACGGCGGAAACGTCTCGATGACTTGTCGGAATTGCGGATCAATCGATTCGCTGGAGCAAATGCCTGGGAGTGTTGAGTTGCCCACAGTGAACTCAGACGTACCAAGCTCGGACGTATAAGCGTAATAACTGACGTTGCTGTGCTATTGCGCTTCAGTATTCGAGAGGAGGGGATGAGGGATGCCGTTTCAAAATTTGCCTGCCTACGACGCCGGTGACTTATCCTTCGGACCGGGAGTGATCAAGATCGCTTTGGCTGGCACAACGCCGGCCGACGACGTGGGAGCTGTAGATGTCGGAATGACTCTGAGCCACTCGGTTGATCCTCTGGACGCTTTGCAGGGGACTCCGAGAAGGATTATAGCGAGTTTCCGGCAGACTGAAGGAGTGACGTTCGCCTTCACCGGGCTTCAGTGGAATCTTGCGAACCTAAAGAAGTATCTCGGTGGCGGGACATATGCCGAAGGGCCGCCTGAGACTTTCGGTTTCGGTGGATCGTTGAGGTACACCGAGGTATCGCCGTTCTTGCAGCACAATATGCCACCTGCCGCCGGGTCGACGGTCGGGGATACCATTGAGATTCGGATCTGGAGGGCGAGATCGGCTGGCGATATGCCGATTACGTTCGGTGAAGATCTTCATAATTTCCCGGTCACTTTCCAAGCGCTCGATGCCGGCTACGAATGGGGGAACGACACGTGCACCGAGATCACTGGCGCTGAGCGGTATTACCGGATGACACGGATTGTCGCTCCTGCATAAGGAGTGGTGTACATAAA
>SDBU01002109.1_pt1 | contig 27055 bp, 34 predicted proteins | sample 2277071 | NCBI WGS metagenome assembly SDBU01 (sample SAMN10397929, study PRJNA504765) | marine sediment metagenome | isolation source: marine sediment core GS08_GC12, 126 cmbsf | place: Arctic Ocean: Gakkel Ridge, Loki's castle | collected 2008 | reverse complement strand
AGAGAAGACTCTCCCACATAAAAAATAAATAAGAGTATATATAAATACCCCTATTCACTAATAGTGATATTATCACTATCATTAGACCATTATTTAGAGAGAGGTTCTAAGAGAGATACAATCTGATGTTTATGTTCTCTAGTAGTTTATCTTTCTTTCTATATAGGTGTTCTTCTTATGAGGGAGATTTACTTCCGGGAGAGACTTGTTCCAATAGGGGGATTTCAGTAAGAGTTTTTCTTTTTCCAGAAAAAAACATCTTCCCGGCTCTACAATTTCAACTCTTCCGGGGGATAACTGTACAAGAAATAGAAAATAGGGTATAATATAAACACGTAGGTTCTTGTTAGGCGAGTGCTGACCACAAAAATACCTTTCTGTGACGGGAGGTATTTTTGTTTACTCACCTCTTCCGGGATACTACTGTACAGACCCATTGACAAGTAAATCATTCTATAGTACACTGTACATTGTAATGGAAACTTTTTCCCCAGAGGTATTAAAGAGAATGAGAGAGGAATACATCGGGTTATGTACCTTCTGTAACTGGACCCTTTCCAACATTTACGTGAAGACAGTGGAGTATGATCCGGTATATGGTTTCTTACTCTTAACAGAGAGGAGAGATAGTGGGTAAGCTTAAAAAATATCTTCCAGAGAGTCACTTAATACTAGGAGAGGATTTTGAGGCTCCATTTCTTGCCATCTCTTATAGAGATTCTATGACACGGTATGGAGTTGGGGCATGGTACAAGAAAGATGGATTAAGATACGCAGTCAAGAGAGAGATCTCTAATACCAATGCTCTATTGGGCAATGATGACTTTATCGCGTTTCTCATTACAGAACTTGCAGATGAAGTAGTAGAAGGTGCCACCGGCATTAGTGAAGATTTTTCTATTAAGGAGGCATAATGGCTAAAAAGAATCACTACTCAATATTTAAGGCTACTGATCCACCAGAGTATCTAAGCAACACAAAGCTCTTTATAGCAGATTTCTTGGAAGGGATACTGGAACTGGATGAAGAGCTAACAGCTACAGTAGCTCTTCATACTCTTACGGGAGATGAGGATTTAGCGCTAGTGATGATCCCTAGTAATAGAAGTCCTGATGAGTATGCTTTAGGCGAAGTGTTAATAACGTTCACATTACTGAGTCTAGAGCAGAAACAGGTTAGAGGTGCTGACCAGCGCCGTGACTATACATACATGACCTGTCTATTTTACAGTACAATGGAGATGGTATGAACAAGCTTAGGAACCTTTTCCGGAAGAGAGAGCCAGAGGAACCTGAGATATGGGACCGCGCAATAAGAGTAGCATGCAATTGGGACGCTTCTGGGGGCAAGGTTATTTTAATTCACGGTAACACTAATACAGAGCTCAGCGTTCCTGTTACTAACCTTGAGGTGAAAATGCAAGCGGGATATCCAGTTAAGGTAACCATGGGGATTCTTTGTGGTGGTCTTGATCTTATCCAGGAGCTTACAGAGGAAAACCCTCTGCTTATAGAGGTTAATCATAAAACAACAACATCAAAAGATCCACCGCCATGGGCATGTAAATGTAAGGAGAAAGATAATGCAAAAGAGCGTTAATCAAAGGGAATCCTTTAAATCAGGAGGAGAGGTGAATATTTACGAAATGGAAGCAGGACGGGAGCTTGATACACTGGTAGCTGAAAAGGTAATGGGATTAGAGCCAGCATCAGGTACTAGAGCGATGATGGTTGGTGTAGGTGCTCCACCCTATTATGAAGGGGCAGAACCGGGAGTGTTTGGTCTGCGGCATTATTCCACCGACATCGCGGCAGCGTGGGAAGTGTGGCGGCAAATTGCTCAGAGAGACCGCTGGTCTTTCCAGATGATATTCCTTGATGCGCTGCGCTGGTCTGTTTCTACGCGAACTTATGGTTACGGCGTGTTAGGGAACCTTGAACACGCACTTTGGTCACTGGAGCCAGTTGACATCTGTCGTGCAGCACTAAAGACGGTTAGTCAACCACTACCAGAATATGAATATAAGGAGGAACATATTAATGGATAGGCTACAGATTCTAGGAAGTAATGAAGTTTAACTTTGTAGAGAAGATGCTTATATGTTTGCTAATTGTCATTATGGTCATTTTCATAGTGGGTATAATCGGTATACACTACAATGAGCTTTACAGCTATATTATTAGAGAGGCAATAAGATGAATGATAAGTGGAGGAAATGGGCTACAAAGACCAAGGTTAAGCACGAGAAGTATAAAGAGGAACAACGCCCTACTGAGACCAGGGTGCAGGTAAAGCTGGATAAGAAGAGGGGGTAAGTAGTATGCTCATCGGCATGGCAGTACATTCAACTCTAGAGAACAATAGATTACAGTACACCAAAAGAACGCTAGAGTCTCTTGAGTGCACGGTTGATTGGGATAAACACAGACTCATCATCGTAGATAACAATAGCTGTGAAGAGATGCATCAGGTGTACGAGGAGTTTACTCTCCCATCAGAGATCATTTACTTTGAAGAAAACAAAGGAACAGCAGTAGCTATTAACACTGCCTGGAAGAAAAGAGCTGTATGGGAGCATGCTGTAAAACTTGATGACGATATTGAAATTCACAAAGTAGGCTGGGCAGACTTAATGGAAACTGTATTCGAGAAGGACCCAGGCATCGGTATTTGTGGCCTTAAAAGAAAAGACCTAGAAGAGTGGCCACTTACAGACAACGACTGGTTCAGGAGCTCATTACAGGCTCTTCCACACAAGAGCGGAGAGCCTTGGCTAATAGTGGAGAAGGTTTTCCACGTAATGGGGACCTGCCAGGCCTACAGCAGAGACCTATTAAAGGTGATGGGCTATCTCTACCAAATGCAAGACCAAGGAAATTTATATGGGTTCGACGATTCCTTGGCTGCAGTAAGGGCAGATGTAGCAGGATTCCAAAGTGTATTTCTGCATGGGGTAGAGATTGATCACATTGACCCTGGCGGAAGCGACTACATAAAGTGGAAGCAAGATAATGCCAGGGTTTGGATGCCAGCATTCAACCAAGCTAAAGCAGCTTACCAATCTGGACGAAAGGATATTTTTTATCCGGGGCCATAAACCGTCTAAGGGGGTTGCAAAGTGTCTAGAACGCATATCCTAATTGAGGATGTACCAGGCAGCTGGGAAATATTTCAGGACAACATCCTTATGGCCCGTGGGGTAGAACCTCCTCTTCGTGCTGAGCTGGAAGTGGGACTGTATCGCATTGATTCTGGACCCGAATCCATAGAGCTTGAGATACTTGACGAGAACACCTTGAGATACAGAGAGCTGCCTATTATCACGCGAAGTGAACGCGGGGGAAAGCCCTTCTTAATGATCTCCGGAACATTGTAAGAAACAATGAAAGCAAAGAAGAAGAGTTTACTTAGTTCATCTGTGAAAGAGCGAGAGATTCAAAGACGGATTAAAGTCCGTCTCAAGAAATACGTAGAGAGAAAAGAATGAAGCTTCATCTCTCCCGGAGTAAGAAAGAAGATACAAAGAATGTACTGATACTAGAATTTGCTCTTCGCAGTGCAAGCTTTATGTTTGGGCTATTTAATCCTATTTTACTTTTCAAGCGTCCAATAGAATTACGTCAATGGATTAATGGCTACTCCGAAAGAATTTACAATTTCAAGTTATGCAGTGGGCAGATTGTATGTCTGTACTACAATATGTGGATACCATTAAGGAAGAGTAATGATTAAACTTGATATCGGCGCAGGATTAAACCTGAAGAAACCGCTAGATGAGTGGACACACCTAGACTGTGACGAAGGAGACCATATAGAGCTGATCTGTGACTTTGGAGATATCCCGCTAGATGATGAATCCGTATCAGAGATCTGGATAGGAGACGTAATAGAGCATATCCCGGTATGGAGGCAGACAGAAGTACTAACTGAGTGGCACCGCATCCTTGAACCGGGAGGAACTATCTCTGGCAATACTCCCAATTTAGAGTATAATGTACGAGCGTACATAGCCGGACACATTGACCTTAACTGGCTATTACAGAATCTCTATGGTGATAGAGCCGATTTTCCCCATCAACACTATATATTATTCACAATGGAGACCCTTGACAAACTATTCCGGGATAATGGCTTTGGTGCAGGAGATTACAGCGGATCACCAATCTTCAACCCTGAACTAAAGACACCAGCTTGGTTGGTGTTTGTTACGGTTAAGCTATAAACACACGATTCAATCCTGGGAGGAACTAAAGTGACTAATTCAATTGATCAGGAGGTTTAATAAAATGTCCAATTATTGTTGTTTTATTCCAGATCAGAGCAAGCTTGATCAGTGGTGTCAAAATAACGCGAAATACAGAATCATTTCGGGACCAAGCCCAGACGATTATACTGAAAGTTGTGGACAGCATTTGGAACAAATGTTAGATGATAGTATACGCTTTGAAATCTGTCGGTTTAATGGATCGGTTGAAAACTGGCCCGACGATGCTGAACTCGCCCCGCGCATGAAAGTTACAACCGGCGATTTTTGTAAACTTGTCTCTACCCTTCTCGAAACCGCAGTGCCCAACAGCGCATCTAGCTACGAGGTAGATAGTATGGCACTTGGTGCGTTAGAAAAGGCTGCAATTCGTGCGGAGGCATATCACATTAAGCTATGAACACACGTTTCAATCCAGGCGCGACTGGCAGCCTCCACATCGGCCATATTTTTATATCTTTACTTAATGAGTATGCAGCACATAGTTCTGGCGGGAAGTTCCATATCCGGTTTGCTGACGAGCCGGTATGGTTCGGGGGATCTCCCTGCAGTCCTGAAGAAGCAATAGAACATGCACGCTTACAGCTTGAAGATCTTACCTGGATGGGCATTGAAGTAGATAGCATAAGCTACCAGTCAGATCTAGAGAATAAGCTGTCATTGTTTCTGGCTAACTCTAGCTTCCGTATGGTAATAGACAACTCAAGGCGTGCTTATTATGCTAGATCACGATCCCATATACATCTTGAGCCTCTTATTCGTGGTTTTCCACTAGATATACAGCACACTGTTGAAAAAGTAGTTCATGACTATTGGGAAGGTTCTGATCTCCTGATACGTGGTACAGAATGGATACAAGAACATTTCCTGTATATGTATTTCTGTGCTGTTCTTGGATTCCCTTACCCAAAATGTCACTATATACCGCGCCTGCTTGCTATTAACGAAAGTGGATCTCTGTTACCACCAAAGGAGATTAGTAAGACTATAGGTAACTGGAAGATGAAAGACCTGCGAGATGCTGGCGTGACTCCTGACGAAGTACGCAGTATATTAAGAGAATCGTGTATGTTGGACCCAAAAGGTTCGTGGAGTCTTGATAACATAAAGGCTCAGCCCAGACTAATAGTAAGGAGTGTAGAAGATGTTCTTGGACAGAGATGAACGATTGATGCCACTTGTAATTCCATTCAATCCACTTACTTTAGATTCTTTAAAGAGCTTTAAAGAAGTTGGGTTAAAAACAGTACGGCTCAACAGTTGGGCCTATTGGGACGAGATGGAACCAGAACCTGGCGTATACGTTTGGGACAAACCAATAGAGGATAATGTTGAGCTTGCATTACAGGCTAATCTCAAGGCAGTAGTGCATCTCTATCGGCGTGCACCAGATTGGCTTCCGGAAGAGGGAAAGAAGGATATTGTCTACGACGCTGGTTCTTGGGAAATAGGGGGACGAGATGGAGCTCGACCAGGCAAGACCTGGCTCTCTGTTAATCCCTTCCATAAAGAAACTCTAGAGCTAGAGCTTGGGTTCCTTGAAGCAGCATGTGAGCACTTTTCTATTCCGGGTGAGGTTCAGTGTACTTATTCCTTGCCCTATGGTTCTGAGCGTATCTTGCCATTTCGTCTCGGCCTTTACACAAAGCAGATGTGCATTGATATAGTATTAGCTAGGCAAGAAGTATTTGCCAAGTATAGCAGCGGACTCTGGTCAGCTTTCCATCCAACGTGTGGAATGCCAGAGAACACCATCAATGCTAGTATAGACCCACATATCGGCAATGAACATGCTACCGCTGTATACGCAGCGATGGTTGAGCACTTTCCCAAACATATCATTAATCGCATCCTTTATGGGTTCTTTGCCCTTCCGGGATCGTGGAGTAGGAGCCCACTGCCAAAAGTAAAGACCTGGGTGGGTGCAGAGTTCGCATCTGGTGTTGTAGAGAACGCTAAGAAGCTGAACGGTGTGAGAATGTGGGGTATGGTTATGGCCTGTCAGCCTGGTCAAGATAGTCGGCATGGTCAGCCTACGCCCAAAGAGTTTGCCAACATTGAAGAGGCAATAGAGATACTGAACGATGGGCTTGATGAAGCAGAGGAGAACTACATGGAAGGTTAATCTTATCCGCTGCAGTATTTAAAGAGGGAAAATTATGACTAAGAAACTAAGCCGAAGAGATTTTCTAAGGGGATCAGGCCTAACCGCCGCTGCGGTTGCAGCAGCAGCCTGTAGCAGCAAGGCTGAACCAACTATAAAGGCCGCAAGCCTGGCCACTTTGGTTCCTGAGAAGAAAGAAAAGATTACTATCTGGGTATCCAATCCTGTGTATCTGAAATTCTGGGAGCCAGGCCTTGAAAAGTTTCACAAGGCAAATCCAGACTTTGGACACGAGGTTGAGGTACTGCATGTTTCTGGTGGCATTTACGAGAAATTCATTGCCGCTCTAATTGCTGGTAGGGGTGCGCCAGATTCAGTTAATATCGCAGACTCAACCATGTCTTCTCTGCTCAAGGGTGATATAATCAGCGAAACACTACATGATCTTCGCCCATGGTTATTTGAGAACTATCCCAACTACAATACTGAGTTCATCAAGTGGGAGCCGTATACTGCCGGAGATGGTAAGATCTATGGGATTGATTGGTCACTTTCCCAGACCGTTTACTACTACCGCAAGGACCTGCATGATGCGGCAGGTGTCGATCCTACGGCCTATGTTACCTACAAAGACTTTATTGAAGGTGGAAAGAAATTCAATGAGTTCCATCCCGGTAAGTTCTCTGTAGTTGCTGACGTTGGGGGTACTGATACTTTCCGAGTGCTAGCAACCCAAAATGGTGGCGGCTACTTCGATAAAGATGGAAACATTCTCATTGACAGTCCGAAGAATGTCGAAGCGCTGCAGCTTTTCTATGATATGGTCAACGTTCACAAGATGGCCTGGCCATGTGAGAACGTCTGGGGACCCGGCATGTATGCTGCTCTTGAAGATGGCACGTGTGCTGGTGCTCTAGGTGCTGACTGGTATAAAAACTCTGTTTTGGTACCGCAGGTTCCTAACCAGTCTGGGAAGTGGGCAGTTGCCAAGATGCCAGTTTTCAAAGAGGGTGGAGCGCCTTCTGCACAGTTTGGTGGTGGTGGCTTTTGCATTACGCAGCAATCCAAAGCCCCCGATGCCGTTTGGGAGCTCCTCAATTTCGTGCTGTTGACGAAGGAGGGCCAGATCTCCAAACACCAACTCGCGCAAGGTTTCCCAACCAGACTTGATGCAATGGACGATCCCAGTATCGTTGAGTTTGAGGACCCGTACTTTGGAGGTCAGAAGTCTGGTGCAGTGCTAGCCGAGGTTGCACCATTTGCACTGGGACTACCAGCACATCCGTTCCTAGCAGAAGCTTTCGAGCTTCTACGTCCTGCTGTTCCTGAGACTATTGGAGATGAAAAGACTCCAGAAGTTGCACTCAAGGACGCTGCAGACGAGTTAAGAAAAGTAATAGAACAAGGTTAATCAAGGAGGGGGGACTAACAATCCCCCCTCTCCCGGAAGTCCTTATGCAACACAAGGCGGCACCATATCTTTTTATATCACCATTCTACATTCTATTCTTTGTATTTATGTTGGGTCCTGCCCTGTTTGCCTTCTACATTAGCTTCACTGGATGGAGAGGTCTTGCTGCACCTGATTTCATTGGGCTTCAGAACTACAGTTATTTACTGAAAGATAGTACCTTTCACAAATCCTTACTAAATACTTTCAAATATGCCGTAGTAGGCGTAGTGATTGTCATCCCCATCGCTCTCTTTCTTGCCAGTCTATTGAATGTCAGCTGGCTAAGGGGCAAGAGTTTTTTCAGAGCAGTTTACTTTCTGCCCGTCATTACTCCTGCTGTAGTGATAGGTATTGTCTTCAGTATGGTGTATGATCAGCAGTATGGCATATTCAATTGGGCACTTCTGCAAATAAACTTACCTATAATAAAGTGGATGACTGCAGACTACTTCAAGCTTGCTGTTGCTGGTATGATCATCTGGCGTTGGTGTGGGTATCATATGATATACTTTCTAGCAGGATTACAGGGTATTCCAAAGACTATCTATGAAGCAGCAGAGGTTGACGGGGCTAATGCCTTCCAGAAATTCCGGTATATTACTATTCCATCTCTCAGACCTATCATCATTTTCGTTCTGGTAATAATGACTATCTCCTCCTTACAGATCTTTGATGAACCATTTATGCTTCTCAACGATGGAAGAGGGTTTGGAGGCCCAAAAGATTCTGGATTGAGTATAACCATGTACTTATACCGAACCGGCTTTATCTTTATGCGTCGTGGTTATGGCTCTGCTATTGGCAGTATTCTATTCACTATCATTCTTATTCTCGCGCTGTTACAGACAAAGGTTTTAGGACTCTTTAAAGAATGAATCGGTTAATGTATCTGGCACTGATCATAATAGGTGTTTTAATGGTCTTGCCTTTGTTATGGATGTTTAGCGCATCCTTCAAGACCACTGCTGAAATATTTAGCTATCCACCCAGGCTAATTCCGCCAGTGTTCCGTATAGATAACTACACCAATCTATTTGCAGGTACGTCCGTCTCAAACTTTGGCAGATGGTTCTTGAACAGCGTATTTGTTGTTATAGGGCGTCTTATACCCTCTCTATTCTTTTGTTCACTGGCTGGATTTGGATTTGCCAAGTATGACTTCCGGGGGAGGGGGCTATTATTCTCTATTCTCTTGGCGTCTATGATGATTCCCTTTTACACCGTTCTAATTCCTGTCTATGCACTGATAGTACATCTTGGCTGGACAGACACCTATCAAGCCCTAACAGTACCCTTTATGGCCAGTGCATTTGGCGTGTTCCTTATGAGGCAGTACATAGTAACAATCCCAGACGAGTTGTTAGACGCAGCACGTATAGACGGAGCGTCTGAGTTTGGGATTTACTGGCGTATCATCTTGCCTTTATGTAAACCTGCATTAGCTGCTTTAGCCGTAATTGGTTTCATGGGCTCGTGGAACTCATACTTCTGGCCAATGTTAGTATTAACAGATCCTAATAAGTTTACCATTCCAATGGGCGTGGTAGGATTAACTGGGTCGGTGGGAGAAGAACAGAAGTTTGGAGCAGTTATGGCCAGTTCCACTCTAGCTGTTCTGCCTATCCTAATTCTGTTTATCGCAATGCAGAAACAGTTCATATCAGGAATAACATTAGGGAGTATTAAAGGATGACCACTCTGGCCTATACTATGAAAAGGTAGAACGTGTTGAAGAGGCTCTTAAATGATCTATTGGCTTTGTCCGTTGTGCCATTGAACAACGGCCAGAAGGAATTCTATGTCATATTACTGGAGAGAAATATAATGAAAGTTACCAACGTAAGAAAATACAAGGTCGGTTACGAGATTCGCACGGAGTATCATGAGCCAGGTGATCTACCTGGAGGAGGCGATTCAGGAATTACCATGAAGACTGCGTACACGCCGGAAGGGTATTACATAGGCAGTAGCAGGAGGGCTTACCGCCTTGTCAGGAAGCGTGGTATCAAGCCGGAGAAAATTAGTCCTGATCACAAAGTGTGTAGCATAGGTTTCTCAGAGGGTCAACAGAAGTGGTTTGGGTGGTCACACCGTGCTATCTGTGGATTCAGTATTGGAGATAGGGTCTCCAGCGAGAATCATCTGTGTGCTCATTCTGGCTGGATTGATGAGTACCTTGCGGAACATCCTGAGGAGGATCTAAGTCTTCCAGTGGGGTTTGCTGCCAAAACTCTTGACGACGCGAGGCAAATGGCTGTTGCTTTCGCAGACTCGGTTGCATAAGAAAATGACCACTTTCTGCTTTATCATAAACTACAATAGACTAACTCTACCTAGCAAGATGGCAGACTATTTAGCTGGATGCAATGTCAAGGTTGTCATTGTAGACAACAACAGTGACTACCCGCCATTACTTGAATACTACGAAACTACTCCACATGAGGTTATGCGGCTTAATAACAACCTTGGCTGTGTAGCTGTGTGGTATTGTGGTGCACTTGACAAGTATGGTGTTACACCAGACCAGCGATATGTTATCACCGATCCTGATCTCAACATAGACCATGTTCCAAAAGACTGGCCAAGTGTATTGAACGAAGGGTTAGACAAATATGACTTTGCCTGGAAAGCTGGCTTTTCTCTTAGATTAAGCGACTTGCCCAACTCACCAATAGGCAACATGGCCAGAAAGCAAGAGGCAGGTCATTGGAATAATCCACTAGGCGATGGCAGATTCTATAAAGCTAACATTGATACAACCTTTTGTCTATGTCGTGCTAGAATGCATGACTTTGCAGCAGTACGTACTGCACCGCCCTATGATGCCATTCATGTACCCTGGTATTACACTTCCTTAGACTTTATCCCGGAAGATGAATTACACTATGTACGTAGTCAGAAGTCTCGTGGTTCTACTTTCTGGACAGAAAAAATAGCTGATGCACTAGGAGTTAAATGAAGAAAATAGCTATTGTCATGACGTACTATGATAGAGAGCAGCAATTGTGCGAAACGTTAAAAACTATTTACCGTTCTGCACACAACAATTACAGTATTGTTATTGTAGATGATGCAAGCCCACGGCCCATAGAAACTTCTTTTGCTCATATTATACGTATAGAACCAGCGGAGAAAAGGTGGTCTGGTATAGTAGTGCCTTTTAACATTGGTATTGCTCACGCTCTTACTCTTGAACCGGACATTATCATCATCCAGAACGCAGAGTGTGCTCACATTGGCGATGTGCTAATGTATGCAAATGACAATGTGACTGATGATAACTATATCTCGTTTGGCTGTTGGTCATTGAACAAAGGACTCTCGCTAGACGAAGTGGAGTGGTCTATTGCAGCAGACGATCCATTCAGAACAGATGGTGGCACAACTGGCTGGTACAACCATCCTAGATGGAACCCCAGACCATTTCATTTTTGCAACGCCATGACTGCAGACACTATGAGACAGCTTAACGGCTTTGATGAAAGGTTTAAAGACGGTCTGGGCTGTGATGACAACGATCTAGTTCGGCGTCTCCAGATAATGATGCGTGGTATCATCATAACCGATGAGACTGAGCCATTCGTGGTGCATCAGTGGCATAGTAGGGCATATCAAACTCAAGAAAAGTACCAGCACAATACAGACGTATACAATCATATGCCAAAGAATACTTGTAGAGCTCAGCATCTAATAACAGAGGACTTCTCATGACTAAGGTACTTGTTCTTGGTGGAACAGGAATGTTAGGAAGTAAGGTATATGAAGTATTAAGCAAGCGCTTTACAACACTTGCTACATCCAGATCCTTTATTGAAGGGTTTATTCCAATGGATGCAATGGACTCTCGTAGAGTAAGAGATGTTGTTTCCAGCACAGGTGCTGATGTTGTTGTTAACTGTATTGGTGTGCTAAAGGACGAAACAGACCTCATCACAAACATTACTGTAAATACAATGTTCCCACATCAACTTGCCAGGTATTGCAGGAGACTGATACACATAAGTACTGATTGTGTATTTAGTGGAGACTCAGGCTGGTATGATGAGGAACACTCTCCAGATGCCGATGATTTATATGGCCGTACAAAGCTATGGGGTGAAGTACAATATAAAAACTGTCTCACTATCCGCACCTCATTCATTGGACGTGAGGGTGGATTGCTAAAGTGGTTCATAGACAACGATGGTGGAAAAGTACAGGGTTATACAAATGCTATCTTTAATGGCTTTACCACTCAGGCACTGGCTAATCTCATAGGGAATCTGATTGAGGACCTTCCAGATATGTATGGGCTATACCACGTTTCTAGTAATCCAATTAGCAAGTATGATCTTTTAGTGAAGATTCGTGACGCCATGCAACTAGATATTGAGATCGAACCATATGATGACTTTTACTGTGATCGTAGCCTGAACTCAGGGCTTTTTCATACCGAGACAGGCGAGTTTATTCCCACGTGGGATGAAATGATAGCAGAATTATGATACTTAAAGACAAGCGTATTCTAGTAATAGGTGGTACTGGCTCGCTGGGGCAGCATCTTGTAAAGCGGTTACTGTCTGAGGACACAGCAGAGATTACTATCTTCTCTCGTGATGAAGCCAAGCAATATGAGATGCGGCTATCTCACAGAAAGATCGAAGAGGCTACTGGAGAGATCATCTATCAAGACCATGAAAGATATTTGAAGAATGAAGCTCTAAATGCACAGATAATGCAGGAAGATAATTACAGAGCTCAGCACCTAATAACAGAGGACTTTAAATGAAGATATTGGTAACGGGCAGTGAGGGAACTTTAGGAACAGCATTAGTAAGTGAGCTTCGGCTCCAGGGCCATGAGGTATGGGGCTGTGACCTTCAGCATAAAGCAGATGAACAATATATCCGTGCCGATATTAGCTCGTACCGACAGCTAGAGCGTGTGTTTTCACAGAGTTATGATTTTGTATATCATCTGGCAGCTGAGTTTGGGCGTATCAATGGAGAAGAATACTACGATACACTCTGGCAGACAAATGTAATAGGAACACGCAATATACTAGAGTGGCAGCGTAAGACTGATTTCAAGCTAATCTTCGCAAGCTCATCAGAGATATATGGCGACAAATATGCAGATGTGCTAACCGAGGATATGCAGGATGGCATTCAACACAACGATTATGCTATGACAAAGTGGGTTAATGAGATTCAGTGCATGAATTTCGAGAGGCGATTCGGTTTGCCTATTGTGCGTCTGAGATTTTTCAATGCCTATGGACCAGGTGAGTTCTATCACCGTTACAGAAGTGTAGTCTGTCTTTTCTGTTACAGAGCACTCCACGGTCTACCATACACTGTGTACAAAGACTATCACCGTGTATTTATGTATATCTCTGATTTCATTCCTACAGTAGCAAGAGTCATGGACAACTTTGTGCCAGGAGAGGTCTACAACATTGGTGGAACTGACTATCGCAGTGTAGAGGAACTAAGCAATATTATCCTGGACTATCTAGGGCTGGATGACTCCAATATAACTTACTTACCAAAAGACAAGCATAACGTACAGAACAAACGACCAGACATAACCAAGGCTAGGCAAGCATTTGGCCATGATCCTAAAGTTAGTTTAGACGAAGGTATACCAGCTACGATAGAGTGGATGAAGGAGATATACACAAAGTGACTAGGCGGGTGGTACAATTGAGAGCTATAGCAGTCCAGACTGGTATTTTTAAGCCAGTTAGGGTATATCAGTGGAAGCCACGCCTAAGCGCAAGATGGCATCTAAGACCTTTCTGGTTTAGTGATGCTTCAGACACTCTGCGATATAGAATAAACTACAGACTCTCTCTTGTTAGAAAAGACTTTAGGGATTGGTGGTATGGTTGGTAGGAGAAAGAAATGACTGACAAAGCCAGAGAAGAACTAGAAGATCTTGGATGGATCGTAGATTATTATCCTGACCGTAAAAACAAATGGTTTGTTGGGCTAGGTAGTCATGGTGATAGCGCCCCAACTCTCCGCAAGGCCATTAAGAGGTGCTTGAGATGTTGCAAAATTGGCAACACGTGGCCAGGAAGACGAGAGCAGGCATTAGATGTAATGGATGAATACCTTGGAGGATATAAATAATATGAACTTATCACTTATCTTAATGTGCTGGAACACAAGTCATCTTTTAGACCGCACCTTATTCACACTTCAGCAGCAAACTGTTAATAACTGGGAGCTTATTATCATAGATGATAATAGTGAAGACGACGTTCCTGCTGTTCTAGAGAAGTACCCCTCTCTTCCTATCAGGCACTTTAGACTAGAACATGCTATGGGGATGAGAGGGAACGTAGTATCCATCAACTATGGTGTACGCAAGGCACGTGGTAAGGTTGTAATGTGGTCTACTCCGGAAGTGATGCTGCCACCGGGAGCTCTACAGACTGCACATGATACTGTAATCAATTCACTTGACTACCCAGCATGGGTTACTGTTCCAAGTCACGGACTGGCGTTAGGCGCACAGCTTGCTATAGATACAGTGGACTGGAAAGGGGATCTCAACAACATCAAGGCACTCGTTGATGTACTTCCGGAAGATGACTGGGACTCCAAGTGGTTCTATCACAATTTCTATGAAGGTGGGATCAGAACCGGAGAAATTAAAACCGGCTTTGGTCACAATCAGACAGTTGCGGTTGATAGAGAGCACTGGGTAGCTACGGTAGGGCACTTCCCCTTCTTTCTAGACTATGGCTGTTTGGCTGGAGACACACGTGTGCTAACTGCTGATTTGCAATGGGTGCGCAATGACTCTGTTAAGGTTGGAGATTATTTGGTTGGAGTAACAGACGTTCCAGAAGGAAAAAGAAAACGAAAGTTTGAGAAGTCACTAGTTACAAAGATAGGTGAAGTAGAACTTCCCTCATATCTTATTGTTACTGATGATGGAAAAGAAATAGTTGCTAGTGAGGATCATAGGTGGCTGGCAAGTCGCTGGAAGGCTATAACGGCATGGAGAAGAACAGATTGTTTGAAGGTTGGGGATGTTATTCGTTGTGTTACAGATGTATGGGATCAGCCAGATCCACTTGAGTCTGGCTGGATAGGGGGCATGCTAGATGGAGATGGGTCTGCAGAAACTGGGTCTGGTCTTCGTGTTGCAATTATACAAAACCCAGGCCCTGTTCTAAATCAAGTGACAGAGATATTATCCAGGTGGGGTATTGACTATACGGCTGCGTGTAGATATAACGGCAAGAAAGGCAAGTGGGGAAGCAAGAGAGATGGCAGAGCATTTACTGTGAGAACAAAGAATACACGTAATGCAATGAAGCTTCTTGGTATGGCACCATCTGTACGGCTTGGCAATAGATGGGAGGGCGTTGCCTTTCCTCTTGGAAGAGGAAAGATAAAGTCTAAAATTATTAGAATTGAACCAATTGGCATTAGAAAGCTAATTGGTATGAAAACCTCAACCGGGACATTTGTTGCAGAAGGTCTTGCATCCCATAACACCGATGACCCATGGGTTTCTGAGAAGCGTAAATCACTAGGCTTTAAAGATATTACTTTATGGGAACATGAAGCATACCATCAATGGCATACCAGAATGCAATACTGGATGGCACAGGACAAAGCTCCTTACTGGAATAAGGGTGGACATACTATAGACAATCTATTAGGAGATCCAGACGTGCCACCGGGAGGGACCTGTGAGATATGGGATGCAGGGAGTCATTTAAAACAAGATGCACAGGAACGTGCTGATGCACTAGCTCAACGTGGGGCAGTAGAGGCAACTGGATTTAAACCTAGATGATATCAATATTCTCGTCACCAACAAAGAATAATATCAAGCAGCGTAATGCAGTAAACTCTTGGCTCTCCCTTAGAGTAGACCAAGAGGTTATTCTATTTGGAGATAGGGCAAAAGAGATTGCAGCCAGTACTGGAGCCTTTCATGTGGAGAACAATCTATATGAGTATGGCAAGCGGCCTATCTTCTTGTTTTGTGATCCCGAAGTTATCATATTTGACAGCTTGGTAGCAGCAATCTGCATTGTAGAGGATAACTTCACTGACGGGTATCTTGTTATTGGTGGAGTGACTAAGCTAAATACTAAAGAGGAGATCAATTTCAATAACGAGATGTGGGACCTTGACCTTATCAGAGATGCCAGGACTCTTGGTAAAGAGTGTGATGGAATAGGATATTATGCATTCCCTAAAGGATTGTATGATACGCCACACTCTCCCGGAAGTGGAATGATAGATTATGCACGCGATCTCCCAGTTCCAGTAATAGATATCACCAGATACGCACCTACAGTTTATCAGGGAACAGCATCACCACCACAGTTTCTAGACTTATCTACACATAACTTGACAGCTCGTGGTATAATAGAGCTAAGGAGATAGTAATGGAAGCAACTGGCAATTACCGGCTCAAACAAATATCCGATGGCACAACCATCCTTACATTAACACCATCACAGTCTATTGAGCCACCAGAGAACGTGATAGAACGATTGCAGACCTACAAAGATGCTACCTGGCCGTTCCCTAATTGGAGCCGTCCTGTTACTAATATTCGTTACATCACTATCCACCACAGCGCCGGTAGCCGCGCTACGACGAATATTAAATACTGGCATAGGTTACATACACAGAGCAAGAAATGGTCACGTGTCGGTTATCATTTTGGTATCGGAATGTTTCAACCTGGTGAGTCCATCGGCTTATATCAGATGAACGAGATAACCTGGCATACTTGGCATGACGCACGCAACCATGATACAGTTGGCGTGTGCTTGGCTGGCGATATGCGTGCTGGCCACGACGTGAGGCCAAATGATGCACAAATAGATGGGTTCGGGCGGTTGATGGCATGGCTAATTCCGCAATTACCAAACCTAGAACAGATTGTAGGTCATAGTCGGTTTGGGCGCACGGCCTGTCAGGGTGACATGGAAATCTGGATGAGAGACTTGATAGCATCAGCGGAGAAGTATGGCCAATCCATCGAGCCACTAGTGAGCTATCAGAAGGTTGGCGCGGTTACTCGGGCGCGTTCTGCTGTGGTCCACATGCTTCCGACCAGGCCGCCATTGGTTGCCTATGATGAGCATTGGTGGCTGGAATGATTGACTGCAGCACCAAGTGCATGATACAAGTTGGAAAGCAGCGGCTAGGGCATTATCGTGTTATCTGTGATAAGTGCGGCCATGAACGATGGATAACGCCGCGTGCTATTAAGAACATCAAAACAGAAGGACATTTATGCAGACCGTGCAATAGCAGTCAAATGGTTAAAGAGCGCTCACAATATAAAGATCTACCTGGCGCACAATATATTGAGCCAAGATGGTATCTACCAGTAATTTGCCCTGATTGTAAGGAGTCGCGTCTTGTCCGTGCTGTGAGAGCTGCATCTGCTAGTTTGTGTAAGTATTGCCGAGATGTGTGTATGGGCAAGAATACAAAAGTTGGAGTACGAGACAGTAATGGTAAAACCTGTCCACATTGTAAACAGTATAGGCTATACAGTGAATATTATAAAAGTAGTCGTGATAGTGATGGGATGCAATGTTACTGTAATAGCTGTGCGCGAGAGATGGGGCGCATTTATGGAAGAGTGCAGGTGGCACGCAAGCGTGGCAACGGCGGATCTTTTACTGCATCCGAGTGGCTAGATCTATGTGAGCAGTTTGATAATAGATGTCTAGCGTGCAGCGAACATAAGCCGTTACACGCCGATCACATTCTTCCTGTAAGTAAGGGTGGCTCTAGCAATATCGAGAATATACAGCCACTTTGTGCAAGGTGCAATGGCAAGAAATCAAATAAAACAGTTGACTATCGGATAGGAGCTCTATTATGACACTTTACAACCCCAGTTTTGAGAATGGATGGATAGATATAGATGCTGAGATACAGCAACCGAGTGAATGGAAGATTTGGTATGCAGAGGAAGACGTACAAAACCCACACGATAGCTCATCAGGTGCTGTGTTTCGTAAGCCTGAGATTGTCCATATATTAAGGCGTCAGCTTCCGGAAGAGGAACAGGATCTATTCATACTTGATGGCGACACTACCTTAAAGATGTTTAAGGGTATGGGCTCCTGGTATGGTGGATTGTCACAGACGGTCTCTCTTGATAGGGGTATGTATAAGTTCACCGTCAATATATATGGCGACTTGATCAAGGGATATGATGAAGACGGCAATAAAATATGGGCCGACGATCCACAAGGCCGTGATGGGCTATTCACATTCGGTTTGTGGGATCACTTAAATGAAGGTGAAACACAGAGCATTATTCCTGGGCAATGGAATGAGTTTGATATAGATTTCTGGGCGGACAAGGTTTCAACAAAGCTAGAGATTGCTATTATGTGTCCTTTCCCATTAAAGAATGCTGGAATCTTTGCAGATAACTTTAGTCTAGTAAAATTAGACGATCCTCCGGAAGAGAAGCGTGGTGACCCACGTGTGCAGTATGAACGTACATATTATGTCTTCCCACAAGATGCAGCATGGGAAGAATACCAAGGTCTTGTAAAAACCCAATTTATGGAACGAAGAACTATTGGCTTCTCTTGGGATGACGCTGGTATTGGTGATCTTGACAATCGTATGGCTGTGATGGTTGATGTTGACGATAAAAAGGTAGCCACAGAATGGTTTGACAAATACTACGCAGGCACTCTTACTGGATTTTTAGATACAAGCACGGAACCACCACCAACAAGACCTATACCGCAGTGCATGATCTCTCTTCACAGACAGACAGACGAAGAGGGGATTGAGTACTTCCTTAACAAGGTTCAGCCAGAGTGGATTAAGACAGTAAACGGAGTAGAAGACGCTAGGAAGTACAAAGACTGGGGTGCTAAGAATGTAGATGTTCGCTACTATGTATATAACTCTAAGCAGTACATAGACACCTGTGATGTTGAAGGATACCTGGCCAACTTCGATAAGTCTCTTGAAACCAACATAGACTACATTGATGCAGTAGAAGATCTTAATGAAGAGAACTACGCAGACCCCAAGGTAATAGCGTTTCTTATTGCAATGTCTAATGAGATTAAGAGACGATATGGAGATGCAGTAAAGCTCTGTTCTGGTAACTGGCCAGTAGGAAATGGAGAAGGCAAGGCATTACTAGAATGGGCAAGAGTAATTGCAGAGAATGGACACCTGGCGGGTTATCATCCGTACCATCCAGTACATCCAGACTGGGCAGAGGACTGGATGGAGACACAAGCAGAGTGGTATCATCTCAGACACCTGTATCACATTGATCCTTATCTGGTAGCTAATGGAGTACACGTAGATTGGCTAGGAACAGAGTCTGGTGCAGTAGCTGGTGTACCACAAGGTACTAGGATAAGATCCATTATCGCAGCCCTTTCCAGAAAAGAAAGACCAATACCAGGAGTAGCAAGACTTGACCCAGGATTTATAGCAGCAAAGAAACACGAAAAGCTAGTAGGAGTACACTCTGTTGGTCCATTAGATCCTACTGGTGGATGGAAAGATAGTGATGCACTAAACGGTGATCTCGATAGATATATAGCCCTACAAATAAGGATGAATTATAAAATGCGAAATTGGAACATCGTCTTTGATAACCGAATGAGAGGCACTACAATCTTTACAGTAGGAAGTGGATTCGTGGGATGGCCCAAGTACAAGTTGTGGAAATACGAGATGGAGGCATTTGCAGACGCCCTTGCTTAATCACGAAGAAGAAATCTTATTCCGGAATGTAATACGTACTCAAGACTTTGATGCCTTTACAGACAGGTACTTCACTCTACCTATGTCTGGTACATGGTTTACGCCAGAAGATAGAGGAAATCAATGGAAGACACTTCTAAGTCTGTGGTATGAGACAGGTGAGCCAGAGGAGCACGTGATTGCAGAAGCGCCCGGTGGTAAGGCAGAGTTTCAGGTATTCCATGATCCCTATTATGGTAATGAGCCTATCTTCTTACAGAGGCATGGGTTCAGAACAATGCCTTGGATGAGAGAGTTCCTCTCCCCCGGAATAACAAGGTCTTCTGCTGTTACAGGGCGCGGGTCTGGAAAAACCGGAGGAGCGGCAATAAGAGGGCTAGCATATTGCGCACTGTTTCCAGGGTTTAGGTTCCTTAATGTAGCAGTAACACAGTATCAAGCGGATTTGATGTTAGGTGAAATAGAGAAGTGGGTACTCAATAGCGAGTTCAAGAAATTCATTAAACGTTCCAGGGGTACTAATCCTCTATGGACAATGAAACCCTATCCAATTATTACAGTAGAGGTATATCCGGGTCAGCCATCAACATTCATTTGTCAGACCATCGGCATAGAGGGTAAATCTATCATTGGTGGTGAGCGCGACTGGATCAATGTAGACGAGTCACAACTGCTTGAGTCCATCGGTGAGGTTCACCCCATTCTAGTGACTAGCTTACGCGGAACCAGAATATCCGGTGTGCCAAGATGGACTAAGCTAAGCTGGATATCCAATCCAGGGTTCAACCCGGAGTGGCTCACTCTAATAGAGGGTTACAAGGAGAGACAGGACAAGGGAGACAAGAACGTTCTGGTACTAGAAGAACTAGCAACGGACCTTAACATCTATATTACCAAGCGCCAGATTATAGAGCAAGAGAAGTCGCTTACAGAACGTGAGCAAGACAGATGGATGAGTGGTATTGCAACACAGTTATATTCCGACTCTCCCTTCTCAGAAGAATCTATAGAGTCCTGCAGAAACGATGCTCTGACAGAGCAGGTAGACAAGGTTGGTAAATTCCATGACTCTTTCGGGTTGCTAGAGTATGAGCTACCATACGAGGATACACATACCTATGTAGTAGCAGGAGATGTTGGCAAGAGCCACCTAACATCAATGAATGCACAGAACGTACCTGTGATAATGGTGTTTGATATTACAGACTTCATGGAGCGTCCTAGTAGGGTAGTTGCATTCTACTGGATGGATGGACAGAACACCTATGAGACATTCGAGGACAAATTCATCTATGCTTGTATGAAGTACCGAGCAAGAAGCTACTATGATGCTACAAACATCCAATCTGCATTTGAGGATGTTGGTGGATTCAAGGACCTTCCAGCTACACAGCCTGTTTTCTTTAGTGGAGAGGCATCGAAGAAGAAATACGCAGTAGCAGTAGCCTCACTAATGATGCAGAATGGTATGTTCGAGTGGCCTTACATCAAGGGATTATGGCATCAGTGTAGGGTATATAACCCTAGTAGCAGAAAGGTTCCAGACGATATTGTTGCAACCATTCTTGTGTTCATATTTGCATTACAGGGTGAAGCAACTCTATGGACCAAGTTCATTGAGAGATTTAGATTTGACACAGACGCAAAGAAGACACTTGATATTAAAGGCGGGGCAGATGAAATGGAAGACGACTGGCCGGATGTGGAAGCGCCGGTTAAGTATGATCGCTACTCACGAATACATGCGTGATTGGCGTATGAGTATACGCCAACAAATCTTCCGGGAGATACTACACCTACTGGACAGGCAACCCATTCAGGAGTTCAAAGAGTATTTGAGAAAGAATGCCTACCCAGAATACGATGATCGTTACAGGAGATGGTAATATGTCTGATAGAAATATATGGGATGAGGAAGCCTGGGCCAAGAAACGCAGCGAGGCAAGAAACCTACGTCAGTGGTACGATGGCGACCCACTAGAGAAGAAGGAGCCAGCGAGGACTCCAGACGGATCTGTTATGGAGGACTTTCCTCTCCATCTAAATATTCACCAGCTTGAGTGTGACCTACATAAAGACCTAGCTCGTGGTATGCCAGCAAATGATGACAGCCCATTTGTTAGAGCTGTTGTGGAAGGGGGAGACAACCGGGAAAGGTCTGAAAGACTAGAGATAGCACTGAATCAAAAGATCTGGAAAGCGTCTCATGGTGGTCCTATTCAGCAAGAAGGATTGTTGAATATGAACATCTATGGCGGATGTGTATACAAGATTGAATGGGCACCCTGGGAGAGCTTCGATCTACCATTAGGGCTTGCAGTAAGGCATATTCCAGACCCATCATTGTTTTATCCAAAAGCAGTAGATTACCTAAACCCCTGGCGTATTTTAGAATGTTATTTTGGGTATGAGATTTCTCCTGCCGTAGCAAAATTAAGGTATGGGATTGATACTAGCAAGAGTGAGCACGACAAGTGTCTCTATATGGAGCATTGGACACCCGAAACACGTACTATCAAAATAGATGATCAGCCAGTTACCCAGATGTACGAGGGTAACAAAATCAATCTTACTGGCAAAAATACGTGGGGGTTTGTACCATTTTATTACATCCCACACAAACGCAGTACTAACTATTACGGAGATTCTCAAGTAAAAGGCAAAGAGAGCTTTAGCAAGGAGCTCAACGCCAGAGCAATAGGTGTTGCAGACATGGCAAGACAAACCTACTCCGGAGTAGTATATACCACAGATGTCAAAGGGCCACTGAAGCTCGATCACGTAATGATGGACGGCAAAAAGATGTTTCTTAGAGTGGACCTTGGTGATACAGGAGGATTCGGGCCTAATGCAAAGCAACCAAAAATAGGAGCAATTCCAGTCACTGATGTTCCAGAGTTTACAGGCAACTTTTACTGGGACCTAATAGATCTATGGCAAGTCTTTGCAAGGATTAGTCCTGCTACATTAGGAAGAGATGATACGCAGTCAGGTAGAATTACAGGGCCTGCAGTTGGGCAGAGAATGTTCTCTGGTGTAAGCCACGCGGCTACAGAACGAGATTACTACTCTACTGGAAAGACGATTATCGACAGGGACCTTCTAAGAATTTTGGCTGATGAAGACACAAGAGAAAAGATGAAGGAGTATGGCTTTGAGGTACCAGATATTAAACCAGAAGATCTTCATCTTGATGTCAGTCAGGTTTGGCCACCAATGATTCCACTTGAGAGAGCAGAGCAGCATAGGGAAACTGTTGAGCGCTATAGAGAGGGACTCATAGGTACCAAGACAGCTCTTGAAGATTATGGGATCTCAGATACAGAAGGTGAGATAGATGACATCGACGAGCACCAAGAAAAGAAAGCGAAGCTTGCGGCACAAGCAAGGCCGTTCTTCGGATCAAATCAAGGTGGTGACGATACTCCGGGATAACCCTTCCGGTGGAGGGATGTCACCTGTCCATTACTACAGGGCGTACTTACCATTAAAGGCTTTGTCAGAGATATGCAAGAAAGAGTTTAGTGTATCTTTCCTTAAACAGGAACAGCTGGAGAGTCTTCTGGGGTTCGGTAAGAATATGGAGTCGTGGTTGCTAGATCATGACATCTTCTATATTTCCAGGCTATACCATACTGCAGGCCTGGATACATTCGTAAAAACTGTCCACGACGCTGGTAGTAAAGTCATCTTTGATACTGATGATGACCTTACAGATGACTTTAGGGAGTTGGGTAGAGGAGAGGACTTTAAGATAACGTTAGGGAAGATGGACCAAGTAGTCACCTCTACCCCCTATCTTGCAGACAGGATAGCGCCATATGTAGGGTATCGGCCAGAGGTATGTTATAATCACATTGATGTAAAGTGGTTTTCTAGAGTATCTACTACCGCCAGCAAAGTTGTTAAAGGTCTGTCTGTTGGTTTTGTAGGTACGGCTTCACACTACGGCGACTGGAAATATCCAGTAGAGGCATTGGTGAGATTAGCAAAAGAGAGAAAGGACATTATAATAACTGTTGCGGGGTATTGCCCGGACTATCTTGAAGATCTCCCCAATATACACAAAATACCATCTGTCTCTTACGAACATTATCCAGCAGTAGTAAGACAATTTGATATTATATGTTGTTCGTTAGACACAGAGGATATCTTTAATCTTTCCAAGAGCTCGGTAAAGGCATTGGAAGCCATGGCAGCTCGCAGGAAATTACCCTGTGGTGGGATTGGTGGTGCAATCCCTGTGTGCACAGACATGACTCTTTACAGAAGAACCGTTAACCATGGCCATAATGGTCTTTTGACAGACAATGACAGCTGGTATGAGACTCTATCATCTCTAATAGATGATAAGGCATTGATGAGAAAACTGTCAATCCAGGGGTATAAGTGGGTTAAGAAGAACAGAAATATGGAGATAGGGTATCGTAGCTGGCGCAAGGTTATCAGGAACATTTATGGCTGACTTTACACCGGAAGAGAAATGTGATAAGATAGATGTACGATGCCCGTATTGTAACAGGTTGTGGTTCAAGGCATTCGTATTCGAGACGGCAGCTCCAGTATTCGCAATGGCAATGGAGATAAAATGCCCTAATTGCAATAAGATGGTAGCCTGGCCGGTAATAGCTCTTCCGGAAGACTAACTAATTTAATATAGCAGGGCTATAAGCCCATTCGTTTCACAGAACACTACAAGTGTCAGACTTGTAGTGTTTTTTCTTTTACAGGAGCAGGAATATGTATGGAGACAGGAAACAGATACAGGCTGCGGCGACAGCAACAGGTGATGGAACAAAATTTCACGTTCGCAAGTTGGCGCTTACAGTATTTTCAGTAACAGGAACGTTTGACGGAACAATTACCTTTGAGGGGACTGTGGACGGGGCTAACTGGAGTTCCATCCAGGTCCACAATCTCAGTAATGGAAACGTCTCTACTACAGCTACTGCTACTGGTCTATATGGCTGTAATGTTCTTGGGCTTGGAGACGTAAGAGCCAGGATTTCTGCATATACCAGTGGAACTATCTCGGTAGAGGTCAGAGGAGTCGAAGTAGGTTCCGGTGAGTCCCTGGCAGACATTTCCTTTCCCCCCGATGCGAGTCTAACAGTAGATCAACCTCTTCACTGGTTACTTAACGCCAATGTACACCTTAATGTACAAGCCTCTGAAGTTAATGCGGCCAACCCAGTCCCTGTCTCGCAAATTGGTCCTGTCTCAACAGTCAATCTTATCCACGACCACTTCAATGTTAATGCCAATCTTCAAGTAAATAATATAGATGTCAGCACAGCTAACCCAGTCCCCATCGAGACTGCTGGGTTATCAATCACACAAACGCCTACTGTCACGGCAGGAGCATATTCCGCTAACGATGCTGTGGGTGGGCTATTGACATTCAGTGACGCAGCACGCAAGGCTGGCTATGGTGGTGTGATCAAAGACATGCTCATTCTCGATGATGCCGGACAGGATGCCGAAATGGAGCTGTGGCTCTTCCGGGAGACGTTCACTGCAGAAACGGACAATGATGGCTGGTCTCCATCTGAGGCGGACTTGCGCAAACTAGTGGGTATTATTACTACCTCTGATGGAGCATGGTTTGCAGCCGGTACACCTAGCGCAGCAAGAGTGGAGGCAAGTCAACGCTACGACCTTGTGGGTACAAGTCTATACGGTCAGCTTGTCACGCGGGGTACACCGACGTTCTCAGCAACCGATGACGTGACGGTTATCATAGGACTTCTGTTAGACTAATGAGCCTTTTGGTAGGAACTAAACGTGCGCTCCTGGGCGGGGCCAAGCTACGCCCATTCGACTTCAGTCTTGACGCACTGACCTTCGTTGCAGGTATGGCAAAGCGTGCCGGGCTGAGATTCGCCGCGGCGCCGATTGTGCAGGGGCGTTGGGGTTTAGCAGATTATTCTGACCAGTTGACATTTTCACGCGGCGATCAGATTTTCGCGAATTTTTATGATAATGTGGATACACATCAGCTAAATTTCTCTTGTCAGATAACTCCAGAGTTTACACCGGGCGATGGGGCTGTGCATGTAATTGGCCGCTTTGCTGGAACTGGCGTGCTTTCAATTTCTGCCGCCGGTACTCTGAGTCTAACCCTTGGTGGGAATACCGTAAATATTGACGTGACAGGTTGGACTGCTGGAACGACTTATCATATTGTGGCAAGTGTGGACCTAAAGAAAACGATTGATGGTACAAATCATTGTAGGTTGTCCATCAATAATTCACACACTTTTGGAGGCACGAATGCTCCGGTAAGTACAATGCCAATAACAACCGCATCGGTTGGTTGTCGCGCAAACGCTGGTTCTCAACAACCATTTAATGGCATTATAGAGGGTTATCGCATAGACCGCCGTGTCTGGTACGAAGCCACAAGCGGCACCGGCGAGCCCTACTACTTCACCAACACCGGATACGTGGACGAGATCGCCGCTGCCTACGCCGCTGGTGCGGGGGCTGATCCCGCTTTGGTCGAAGCCTCTTGGGACGGGTGCATGTGCCTGCCCACGGACAGTGCTGTGGGTGCGCTGGTCACGGGGAACGGCGAGGCTTGGAGCCACCCGCACGCATCAGCGCTGTTGAACAACACCTGGCTGGAGGATACGTTCGGGCCGAACCAGCAGGATGTGGTGACGTTTAATGGGACCACGACGAGTATCAACTGTGGGAGCGCGGCGGCGCTGGATGATTTGCAAGACGACGAAATGACTATTGCCACTTGGGTAAAACGCGACCCTGCCGCGACGGCAGTATTCCCAATGATTATACAAAAGGTTGATGACCCAAGCGCCCCAACAGTGGGATGGATGTTTCGTGTCAATAATCAACACAAGTTGCAATTATACATTCCTTGTGCGACAACGGCAGCAGATGCAAGAGGGAGCACATCAATACCCAGGGATGGCAAATGGCATTATGTTGTGGGCTATTTTGATGACGCGGGGGACCGTAAGCCATATTTGGCAATTGATGGAGTATGGGAGTCATCTTACGGCACACAAACTGCTGGTATCGGAGTCATACAGTCAGACGCGGGGGAAGATTTAATAATAGGCGCTCTTTCTAGTATTTGGTTTGGCGACATCGGCCACGTCTCCATCTGGTCCGACGACCACTACACCGCAGGCACCGACTTCATCCCGCCCAGGACCAAGCCCGGTGCAGGTGGTGCGCTGGTCGAATCCTGGGGGCTGGACGACGGCACAGGTGCAACAGCCGCCGCGACGGTCACAAGCCCTGGCAACGACGGCACGATTGCCAACGGCACGTGGACCGAGAAGTGGGAGTACACCGGCACGCCCTTAGAGTTGACGAGTTTGGAGTTTGATGGAAGTGCGACGGTTGTCACGGTTGCTGATGCGGCAAGCATTCAGGATCTACACGATGCGACTATGACAGCTGAAGCGTGGGTGTTGGCGATTAGCCTTGGTGGAGCAGGGGGTTATGGGCGCATTTTCGATAAGGGTTCTCCGACG
>SDBU01002108.1_pt1 | contig 27075 bp, 23 predicted proteins | sample 2277071 | NCBI WGS metagenome assembly SDBU01 (sample SAMN10397929, study PRJNA504765) | marine sediment metagenome | isolation source: marine sediment core GS08_GC12, 126 cmbsf | place: Arctic Ocean: Gakkel Ridge, Loki's castle | collected 2008 | reverse complement strand
GCATGTATTTTTCAAACGTTGAATTATCTTCATTGTGCATTTCCATAATACCGAGCAGTGAGCCTGTTGCGTTGGCTTGTTCATAGATCTCAACATCAACGTCTACTCTGTGAAGGGTATAACCTTGGAGGTCTTCATCAGAAAACCCCACAGGATCTACAACGACCTTTGAGACATAATAAAAGTCGTCTTGATAGATTCCCTCTATTTGAATAACGGCAGCGGTCTCAAAGACTGCGGTTCCCTGGGTATTCTTTACATCCCCCTTCTCGTTGAGGAAATACATCGTCACATCATCAAAACTGATCCCCACTTCAGGTATCGGCACTGCTTTGAAATAGGACCAGGTCAGGTAGTCACCAATCACTTCTTTTGTGGGGTACATCATCGCTTGTTCTGTCGCATCTACTGTAGGAATAAGTTCAGTAGGAACAGATAATGCGCAGCAGGACGTCTCACAAGCAGGATCATCTAAGCTATCCACGATAAGGCATTCAACTTCTACTCCTACTCCAACGCCTTCGATCGGGGTGGGGGAGGGTCCAGGCGTGGGAATTGTCTGAATGTATTCATACCAGGCCTCGATCTGGATCTCATCCAGGGGAATATCAGGGACCAGGCAGCTCACCCATCCTTCCCGGACTTCGCCGGCTTCCAGCATGTTATTTTCGTTGTAATACCACGGCTGGGGTGGGGCATAGGCCTTAGGATCGTAGAGTCCATTTCTTCCAATAGCGAGTCCCCCGTCGATCTCCCCAGGAATTTGATAGGGTTGGGTTCCATCAGCATATTCAGGAACTGCACAAGGAAAACCTTCCTCTCTGTCTTCTCTATTTGTTGTCAGTGGTATTGACAGGGCAGGACGATCACCGTTATATCTTGGGGTGATGAAGGCGCCCTCTTCTATTCTCAGCTCAAATTCCTTGTCAGAAAAGAGAGGATCCGGCACCTGTTGATTTGCTGGTGCCTGAACCCTGACATATACATTGATGGTTTTGGGGGAATAACTTTTGAGATCCTCCATCGCTTCAGAAAAAAGCGGCCAATCAACGGGGCTGTTGTTTGGGGCAATCACCCCATAGTCATCGGTGTAGTAGGCATATCTAGCCAATGGCACATCCCTGGGATCTTCCAGCACATACATAACCTGCAGCGTAGCGCCGCTCTCGTATTGATCGATCACCGGATGATAAGCCAAATCCTCGTTCAATGCCGGCAGATCCTCAAATGGGATCAATATCTCGGTGTATGGACCAATGATTGAAGAGTCTGTGCCTTCCTGTGCTTGACCAACAGCAGCAGTGCCAAGTCCCACTGCAACAATCACTACAATGACAAATACCCTTAATTTTGTACCCATAAAATCCTCCCCCTGTAATCTATACAAGACTAGAAGAAACCAATGCTCATGAATAGGGCCAGGCCCGGGACACCGATAATGATCAGGGATGCCAGCACGATGATCATGGTATTGACCAGGACCGCTTTGACCTTGGCCTGCCCGCCTATTTCCATGATGCGGTTGGACAGTCTTTGGCGCAGCATACGGGCCATGGTTTTCATGGCGTTTACCTGGACCTCGCCGCCGACCTGGCTCTGTTTGATGAGTCCCAGGAATTCTTTGAGCTGTCCCGGTGCCGGCACGGAATCCAACACGTCATCAATAATCTTATCGATCGGCTTACTGGTCTGCATACCCGAAGACACTGTGTCACAGATCATTCCAAACAAACCAAAATCTCTCATCTGGGACAGGGCGTCACTCAGGCTTGTTCCGGTGTTCAGCAAGTTGACCAGCTGCTCTAATCCAAACCCCATCTCGTCCTGGATGCGCTCCCGGCGCTTTTTGATGGCTTTCTGGATGGACCTGGCCGGCAAAGCAAACCCATATAAAAGGCCGCCCGTTACCAGTCCCGCAGTGACCAGGTAGCCAAGGTCCAGGAAATATCCCAGCACGCCCGCAAGGATCGCATATATCACCGATGAATAGATCCGCCGGGCATAATATTCTTCGGGTGTTTTATAATGAAAGCCAGATTTTCTAAGCAGTCCATGAAGGTCCCCCTTTTCCCTGTCAAAAGCCCGCCCCATATCGGCCGCCATAGCAGATAATACCTGGGCTTCAGCTATATTACCGATGCGCATCCCGCCATCTTCTTCGATTACCCTGTTTCCCATCACGCTGGGAACAGCGAATGCCGCGATGATCAAGAATATACCTAATCCAAACAGGCCAGACAAAATAACCAGGGTAGTAGTTCCTAAGAATGCCATATTATTCTTCTCCTCCCAGGTCCATAATTTGATTAACTTGGTTGAGCATTCGCTCTCCAATCACAACCCCCACAAACGAAAGCAAGAACGACCCCATCATGGTGATCTCTCCCCAGAAGCTGGAGTAAAAGCGAGCATAGTCCAGGGAAGTAAACCGCATCAACGCTGCCAGCACGAAGGGTGCGACTGCCAGGACCCCCATTTGGGTCCGGACCCCGGTTAGTTCCGCAGTGACCTTCTTTCGAGTAGCTGCATTTTCCCGGATCGTTTCTGTGAGCGGTTCAAGAACTTCTCCAAGGGGCCGATCAGCGCCATAGCGTTCCCAGCCTACCAGTGTACTGACCAATATATTCAGCATAGGAGCTTGCCGGCGCTGTTGAATGGGGAAGAAAGCCTTGTCAAGACTTTCTCCCTGGACCAATCGCCTGGCAACCATTTCCAGATCTTCAGCAACCATGTCTGGCGCGTATTGAGCGGCATTGGAGATCGCCCCGTGTGCAGTTCCGCCGCTGAGCTGCGCGCCTACTGCCATAGAAGCCGCGGCGTCAGCCAAGCCCTCTTCATATTCCACGGACAGCTTGTCGCGCCTCATAAACAGCCAACGAACATAGAGAAGGAATACAACTAGGGCTGCAAAAACAGAGGTCATGATCCCCCCCAGTAGGGCATAGGATAGGGCAAATCCTCCTGCAGCTCCCAGCAGGCCGACCCGCACAAAAGCAGCCTTCTTGATCGGAAGATCCGCTTGTTTGAGAGCCCGGTCCAATCCCCCCGCTTGCCAGGAACCTGCAAACGTCTTTATGTTCATGTGAGGAAGGGGGACTACCGAGCCGGATTCTTCATCGGCTTCCATCAAACTTCTCAGCCGCTCGACCCCGGTTTGACGGGCATTCACGTTGGCATAAGCCATAAAGGTAATAAAAATACCTATGGCCAGGCCTGATGAAAGCAAGATGTAAGTCAATGTTTGTGTGGTCATTGTTGTGCTATCTCCTTAACCGACGGGGTTACCCACATTGGTTAACTTAACGGGCTTTGTAGATCCATTCCGGGATCTCAGCATTCGCAAAACGCTTGGTGTGGATTGAGTCCTTCAACGGCCCGTTTAGTTTTGGTGAACGTCCACCCGAATATTCAAATAGCAGATCAATTTCTGGTTCGGGATCTCCCCCGACCATTTTTACATTTCCAGCCATCTCGCCCACTGCTCGCACCCGGCGTGTGTCGCCTTCTTTTTCCAGCACCACCACAATATCAAGCGCAGTGGAGATGATCTGGGCCACATGTCTCATTCGCAGGTGCCGACCCCTTTCGCTTTGAGAGATCATCATGGATAGCCGGCTGTACATCTCATGCAGGCCGTAAGCGTGGAAGGTGGTCAACCCGTTGCTGTGCCCGGTATAGAGCGCATTGAGCAGGTCAAAGATCTCCTTCCCCCTGGCTTCACTCAAGGTCAGGGCATCGGGGCGCTGGCGCAAGGCCAGCTTGACCAGATCTGCCTGGGTGATCTCAGGAACGTCCTCCAGGGAAGGGGGGCGGGTCTGAAGTTTGAGCACGTTGTTGGGAAACTTGGAATTGGGATATAGCCTGATCTCAGGTGTATCTTCAATGATCAGGACCCGGTAATCAACTGGCAGGCAGCGACCCAGAGCGGTGATGAGGGCTGTCTTTCCTACGCCAGTTGGTCCGATTACGGCGATTGACAGGCCGGCCAGCACTGCGCTGTGTAGGTAGGAAGCCAGCTCCCTATTCAGGATATTAGAGAGCGCCAGGTCAGGGTAATTGGGCATGGGTGAATCTTCCACGTCCCCTTTCTTGATGTTGATCCTGGGCCCTTCCTTTTTGCCTGCCGGGATCAACCCGTCAGGTTCTGCCAATAGCGATTTATCCACATACCATGGTTTGACCAGGTCCTCCAGGTCAATGCCCCCGTGGCGGGGAATCCGGATCACTGCAGTAGGATCTGGATTTGCGATCGGCTGCACAACCACGCTATAGCGGTTGTAGTCAATAGAAGCATCCACGATCGGCTTGATCCTGTTAACGGTTCTATCCGCTTTAGCCAGGGCAGTATTCAGGATATTGAGCAGGGCTGCTTTATTGGGGAAGGTAATATCTGTTCTTTCCCATTTATCACGGTAGATCATGACCTCATTAGGCCCATTAATAGCGATATCTTCAATGGTCTCGTCTTCAAGCAGGTGATCTATAGGCCCCAGGCCAAAGGTATAAGAAATGGCCTGGCTGACAAAATCGTCCCTGGAAAATTCCAGGCGGGGCAGGCTCTCTTTTACGGCCCGCCCTACGTAATTCTTGTGGACATCTGTCGCGATCTTTCTGGCCTCTTCCCGGACATCTTCTCCACCCCCTTGCAGGTCAGTAGCAGAAAACCTTTCGCTTAACTTTCCCCGCATTTCTTCCAGGGCAATATCAAACGCACCAACACCCTGGATCGTATCAGGGCGGTCCCCGTCGAACTTCATGGTTTCAAACTTGATTACTTCTGGTTTCTTCTTTTCTTCCGACTCAGTCATTTTTCTTCCAACCTTTGAAAAGCCCTTTTTTCTGATCTTGGGATTTACGCTGGTTCCAGGCAAAACCGATCGGGGGATAGAAGCGTGAGGCGACATCGATAATGCCGTCCAGTGTCTTCTTAGTATTGGCGGGCACCTTGGTACTGCCGGCATGTTTGGCAACAAAGGAGATCCCCTCGTTTTCCGCCCGGGTCACATTTCCGGTTGCATCAAAGGGAATCAGACCGGCTACCGAAAGGTTGGCACTGGCGCTGGCAGCTTTCAGGCTCAGCCCCACATCGGGAAGCCATTTATTGATCACCAGCTTGATATCATCTCTTGGGATACCGATCTGCTCCAGCAGGTTAGCCCCGGTTCTGGAATCGTTGATGCTGGTCAATCCTGGTTCGGCAATGATCAGTACTGTGTCAAGCTTGATCAGCACGCCGCGGTGGACACCCACATTGGTGCTGGATCCCAGATCCACGATCACGAATTCATAGTGGCGCCGGAGATGCTCCATCATATCCTGGGCAAACTGATAACCCGCTTCTGTAGCCAGGGCATCATGTTGGGCTTCGATCATGCTGTCAACGCCGGCCAGTAAGTCTAGGTTTCCATGCCCCCCAACTTTGAGGAACATGTCTTCTGACAGCGCTTTTTTGATAGCCTCGTTGTTACTGGCTCCACCTTCCAGGCGGTAAATATTAGCCGCATTAACAATGTTGCGCTGCTTGTCATGATTATCAAATCCCAGGCGAAGCTTGACGTGACCGCCGTTCATATTGGCGTCCACAAGAACACAGCTTCTGCCGCCGATACCTGATAAAGCCACGCCGAGCTCGGTGGCCAGGAAGGTTTTTCCAACCCCGCCTTTGGGAGACCAGACACCGATCTTATGTCGTTCCCAGGGAGCGCCACCGGCCTGTTTAGCAGCTTTGCGGATCATGTCGGGCGCGACATTCCAGGCGCCTTTCCCCCACGTGCTCTGGACATCATGGATCACGCCAGGCAGCTCCCGTTTCATCCTATGAATGATGGCGGGAGTAAAGGGAATATTATAAAGTTTGTCCAGTCCTGCTTCTTCCAGGACAGATTCCTTATTAGAGTCAGCTTCTACCAAACCGATCAAACACACTGGGTAATCAGCCAGTTCCCTGATCTGAAATACCTTTTCTATATTGACCCCCTCAAGGTGAAAATCAACCATTAAGAAGGATGCACCTGTCGATGGAAGGATGTTTGCCAGCTGGTCGACATCAAACGAGCTGACAGTCAGGGTGGCAATTACTGGAGAATCTTTTCCTCTGTTGAAAGGAGCAGCAATTTGTTCAATGGTATTGGCGCGGGCAACGATGATGCCTTCGTATGTTAATCCCTCTGGTGTTGTTTTTGTTTCGTCCATGTAGTTTTTATCCTTTCTGTTATTAACAGCGTCTCAAAAACTACCAATAAAATTTATTCAGAATCTTTCAGTGCGTTGCGATCTGCCACGAACAGATCCAGCAGGTCTTCAAAATGAGCACCCAGGGTTGGGCCACCATCGGTCTCTGCATCCACCATGGGCGAAAGTATGGAGGCGGCCAGGTTTCCTGCGGTATCGGCCATCAAAACAAATTCCTGGGCCACGCGCGGGATCACTACATCAATCCCGGTCACTTTGCCCAGTACCAGGCGGTCACCAGAAGCGCTTACTGTCCGGTCCCGTTGTACATCAGCCACCCTCGCTGACATCACTATAACCTTGGCCAGGGGATAGGCCGGCTCAAGAACTGGTGTTGGCTCGGGTGTTGGGGTAATGGTCGGTCCAGGTACTTCCCCTTCCTCTCCCTCTTCCTCTAGCTCAGCACCGGCTTCCGATAGCGTCTCAATGTTCTGGGTTTGGATTAGCGTAAAGACCTGTTCCTGGGCACTTTCAACGGCCACAATCAGGTCAACATAATCCCCAGTTTTGATTCCATGGGGCACGCTGACACTGGTCAGGGAAACTACAACCAGATTAGGATCTGTCAAACCAAGGCGGGGGATATCCACAACCTTTGGATTACCATCCGAGGCAATGGCAGACAGGGGGATGGCCTCATATTGATAGATGTCACTGATCAGGATTCCGCCGGCCAGCTTGATCTGCTGCCAGACAGTTTCAGTAAGATAAGAACTCAGTAAGGTCTCATCGCCTGACAGAGGGATCCTGGCAAAGGTTTCGTCAGGAATGTCCTCAACTAATGTCCCTTCTGCGATATCCTGCCTTGCTGCGAGGATCTCAACAGGGGGCTCGGTCCCGTTCATGAAGGAAAGAGCAAAAATGGCCCCTCCAAAAATGATTGCGACAGCGGCCCCGATGATAAGCAGTCTTTTATTTACCATTACTTTCTCCTTTTCTTGACAATTCCAAAAATGATGAATTTGAAAGTTGATCTAGATTAGCACTAATACTCTTTATAGCATTTTTTACAGTCTGGGACTGAATAGTTGTCAGCCTGTCTTTATTCAGCTCTTCTTTTGTTATTTGATAGCCGTGGATGAGTTCTCTGAGGCCTTGGGCAATAGTGTGGTTACGGGACAGATCGTAGGCCAGCGATGCAGCCAGAGCGTGATCCATATTCCCCAATTCCTGCAGCATCTGAGCCAGGTCAACAAGCCAGGGCCCTGTTCTTTCCTTGGTCATACTGTCTAAATGTTCTTTGATCGTGATATGCGCAATACTCAACTTAACTCCCTGCAAAGATCTTCTTGATGAAGGTTATTGAATTTTTGTCTTTCTTTCCCAGACTCTTCTTAACACTTGATGCTTGTTTCATTTGGTTGACTTCACGATTGATCAGGCTTTTGATCTTGGGATTTGACATAGCTTCCGACGCCAGTTCGATCGCGTCATCCGGCTTGCCCTTTTTGGCGATATACAGCGCTGCGGCCCACACTACATCCGCTTCTCTCACCGCGCTGACAATGGCGTAGTCAAACAGTGCTTTGCCTTGGTCCTCACTAATTTTCGGGAAGATGTCCCTGATTGCCGAGACGAGAGCTACTTTTTGGCTGCTGTTAAAATTGCTGCCAACCGAAGTGTTTGAACCTGGAGATTTTGTAGATGAACTCGTTTTGGAATTAGTAGAGTTTGACGGCTTCTTTTCCTGTCTGTCTGGTTGGGCTATTCCCGGGCCCTGAACAATAATATCTGGACCAGACTGGTCTATTTCAACTATATTCTTTTCAATATGGACTTGCCCATCTTTATCCTGTAATACCAGATCCAGATTCCCCTTTGCTACAAGCGCTGTTGCCAGGTCCGTGCCGGCTGAGAGCTGGTCCCTTAGTCCCTTGGCATCAGATTGGGACAGCCCCCGCAATTTTTCTAACAAGGTTGGGTCCTTCACTTTTTCAAATTTATCCCAATGTTCTTTTAGAGCGATAATAGCTGTTGCTGATAATGTATCAGCCTTCCACATGTTCATTAATATGCCAGGAGACGAAAAAGCGGAAAATAATCTATTTATGTGTGTTTGAGAGACACCCGTTTCCTCTGCGGTCTTTCGCTCAGAAAGACCCCTTCTTTCCTGGAGGGATTTAAGAGCCATAGCTTTCTCAAAGGAGGATAATTCCCTGCGCCCCATGTTCTCTGCCCAGGTGATCATCTCATGATCATCGCTGGATCTGGCAAGCACACCCTCAGCGCCTTTCAGACCGGCGGCTTTCCCTGCGGCAACCCTGCGGTGGCCGGCTACAAGAGCAAACTCTCTTTCTCCTGGTTTCTTTCCCAGAAGAAGATCTTTTGAATCAGCACTAGTACCAATCTCTCTAACAACGATGGGTTGAGTGATCCCGTGTTTTTGAATAGACTCTACTAGCTCCCTGTCCTCATTATATTTCTTTGGATCGAACACAGTATCACGGCTCTGCACCGGGCTGGATTCAATGATCTCGTCGAAGAGGATAAAAGAAAACCTGCGTGCGATCCCATCGATTTCATTGACCGCGTACAAGCTATCGGCTCCTGTCCGATCAGTGTCTTCAAATTCCATCAGATCGCCTAGGGTTTCAAATTGGTTCACCATCAAGCAGCTCCTTGAATATTGACATCAACATTATTCACAGCGTCTGCCATCCTTTTAGCTGTGTCAAGGAAATTGTCACGGAATGACCAATCCATAAAGGACCCTCGTTGAATAATCCGTGATTGTTGGAGGTGAATAAATAAATCATCTGACGCGCTGACTAAATTGGTTTTACTTTTGAATTTCTCAAACAGCTGAGTATAGTTATTGATATATTCCTGTTCCCATTTGGCATTGCCGGCCTGATTGATAATCAACCCCCCCAGGGCTGCTTTACCATTACCATTTTGCTCCATGATGATTGTTCTCAAGGTTTCCACTGCAGGGTGGACATCCTGCCGGCTAAATTTAAGAGGAAGAAAAACTACATCAGCTGCGCCTACTCCCATTAGTACACTGTTGCCATCAGCACCGGTATCAATCAAGAAGATATACTCATCAGACAAACCCAGGTTATGAAGTGCAATTCTAAGAAGAGAGGAATTCTTCCCCGGCAATATTGTGTCCAGAGATGGCTTAGAAGGGAGAAGGTATAAAGATCCTCCATTATCTTCCCAATGCTTGCTTTTTTCCAGTCGGGTTTCTATCAAGGCCCGGGCTAGGACATCTCTAACATCCCCCTGCTCAAAAGCCACAAGAAGCAATTCAGAGACACTCATTTCCTGGTTTTGGATTGGTTTATTATGCAGTACAGATGTAATTCCCCCCCTTCCGTCGAAATCTACAACCACTACTTTTTTTCCTTCAACTTCAGTAAAGTATCTGGCGAGTAAAGAGGTGCAGACGGTTTTTCCTACGCCCCCTTTTCTAGAAGTTATTGTTACAATTTTTGCCCTATTGATCATATAAATGCTTCCCTCAAAAAGTAGAAGAGTTTCACTAAATGCTCGGGAATTATATAAATCATACAATAAATTTCTAAACAACCGTCTATAAAATGACCTTAAACCATCTATAAAATGACTGTAAAAATAATTGGCAAAACCTAAGCCGCTGCCCTGCAGTATTTATAAATATAAGGATTTTATTAGGCGTTGATGACAGCGACGAAGTCCAGAAACTACAGCATATTGCTATTATTACCATGAAGATTCAAAATATGTAATAACCAGTTTTCCTAAACGTGTCCAGCCATGTTTGAGGACTTCAATAGTTGTTATTTTCATGCGCTGAAGTAAGTAAAAAAATCGCTATACCAGCGCGACCTATTGAACAAAAACAGCAGGATTATGGGTCCGTAATGCTCGTTCCTAAAACAAGTGACCCGTAACGGGTCAGTCTTAGATTTACGGCGTGAAAATGTGTGGATTACGGCCGGTTGAGCCGGGATCAGAACAAGTGACCCGTAACGGGTCAGCCCCCCCCTAGCAAAAACAGGTGCCGTCCTAGGACATAGCCCTCTCAAGGCTAAAACCGGGGTTCGAGTCCCCGTGAGGGCATCTTAAATACGAGGACCTCCTATTGGGAGGTCTTTGTATTTAAGGTTCAACTAACGACCGAGCTGTCCGGCGCAAACTACGCGCACCGTAGTTTGCGCCCGAACGAGCGTTTTGTTATGTTGCGTTTCAGTGCAGTGATGAGGTTGAGTATAGGGATATAACGCTGATACCCACAGGGTCGATTGCCTCAATAAAAGAATTAATCGTTGGCGCGGTCGTGTAATTCTTGGTGTTCTTTTATTGTCAAAACCCTGAGATTCGTTGGATCGTTGTTATTTGAATTTCGATCCTTGTGGTGTATTTCAAGCCGATCAATCCGGCTTTTCTTTCCGGTTTTGTCAGACTTGGTTCCACGACGCCTGATGATTTCTTCTCGTTTTTTGGGTGTTAGTCGTGCCATTTGTTTTCTCCTTTCGGTTTGAAGGGTTAAACTTATAACGGATGAGGTCACCCGCCTAAGATAGTTTGATTATTCTTGCGCCGACTGCGTCACCAGGGTCGGGTGGAGTGTGGGTTATGCTTTTCTAAGATTATTTCAATAGTTGAACACGTTGGTTATACTTTCTTATTATTTACTTGAGCATCTAAATATTTTTGAGATCTTTTATTAATATAGCATTCGGCTAAACTGCCAGAGAATGTAACTAATTCCAGTAGTTGGTTAGGTGTAACAAAATCATGTAGACTTTTTTCCTCAACGACGTTTTTAAAATCAAAAGATATATTGAACTTCCCCTGATAGGGATATTTGGAACCGAAAATATCTTTATACAAAACAGTTAATTCAAGCTCAGTCGTTGATCTGTTATTCCTTAAATAATTTTTCTGCCTTTGAAAATCTTCTGATGCTAGAGTCAATGTTCCTGTGACATTATGAGTTAGAACGTTACGACAAAACCTAATTATCGCATCATAGTCATCAAATTTTTGCCCTAGCATTCCTTTTATATAGTCAGAAAATAATAAAACATCATCCTTCTTAATTTTGATCCCTTCAACAATGCCAGATAGTATCTCTCGAGCAGACAAATAGAAGATGTGTGAACCAAAATAAGATTCACCAAATTGGCCATTGAAACCTTTCGGCCAGGATGCGTTTATTGCTTCAACTGAAAATTTATAACCATATGACTCAAAATTATTTGGAATTGGGATTGCATCACTACTCATCATTTTATCTAGGGCAAGTCCAACATGGAGGAAACGCCACGAACTAATGATTTGGTCATATACTTCTACCCCAATATTTCTAGCCATCCACAATCCTTTTTTGATTCTCGTTGTAATAAGCCTGACCTATAATAAACGCGCAAAATCGCCTATTTACCGTAATACACCCGCATTTTTGTCTATTATTTGCTAATATGGACTATAGCATACTATAATCTTCTCTCAAATTAAATTTATGTCTATACATGAGACTCCTGTGGGGGAATTTTGAGGAAATTTTTACTAGATCTGTATTTCAGCCTTTAAAAATAAAGGGATATCGGAATTTAGGTCTATATATCGAGTCCCCGTGAGGGCATCTTAAATACAGGGACCTCCCGAAAGGAGGTCTTTGTATTTATCATCCAACCAACGTTGAGCAACTCTGCTCCTCTACTCGATTTTTGTCCACCCCGCGGCGTCATAAGCTAAGAAAAATTATTCAGTATCTGTTGTCATTTTACTCTCAAGTAAGAGCGTTTCAGGAAAAAGCTTTCTGTAAACCTCGGGAATCTGACCTAGATAGATATCAGATCTAGTGTTTGAGCTTTCGAATATTGCCCTAATGACATTATCTATGCGTTCTGTGTTGACTTCATACTTCGGAGCATTTCCTGGGATTTGATTAACGAGAGCCGGTCCCTGTCCACCGATCTTGATACCCACCCTCATACCATCATTGACGATACTGTCTGGATATCGTATTTTTTCAAAACGATTGATTTTCTCGATTACCAGATCGTGTTGTGCTAAGTTTGATTGAGGATACTCAGACTTATAAGCCCGCCAAAGATTAACAAGATTGTGTCCAAGATCCCTAAGTTCAGTAATCGACATTTGTCTAGAAAGGGCACCCTTAAGTAGCATTTCAATTGCATGATGATATAAAGTACCAGCAAGTGGGGAGACGAATTCCTCAGCAGAATGCCTGGCAACGGCATAATATTGGGATCCAAGCACAAAAAATGCGTCAGATATACATTCTTTTCTAGAATTGATAATAATAATTCCTTCCCCCAAGCTATGTTTTTTGCCTAACGGAAGAGCTCACCTGCAGCGCTTAATCAGTATATACCTGATTATTTTGATTTTGTGATTAACAGTCCTTGACCATCGCCTTTAATGGCCACCGTTGCCCGCTGTCAGGTGGAGGGGGGTTTTGCTGTATCCAATATACTCATTCATAAATCATAATTACTCATACCAACTTCTATTCTGTGCTTTTATGTAATTATCTCCTCTCGTTTTTCTTGCCTCGTTTAGCCAGATCCTTCTTGAAAATATTTGCTGCATTTTCATGGATTGGATACGATTCGTCGATATCAGTTATGAAGATTCTGAGTATATCAATGGGCTTAATACTTCGTTTATTAGATAGACCTAGATCTTCCCTTATTCTTACTATTACCTCAGCCATCAAAACGAGAGAAGGGATTGAAGCATTTTGCTCAGTAACTGCTGCTTCATAAGTGCATTGATTCCAAGCGGCGTAGGCTTTTACTACATCATCAGATCCATACTGCCAGATCTCTTGCCTAATATTTGCTAATCGCGTTGCCACCTTTGCCGCCTCTTTTTCTGGGGAATGGGCGTGCGTTGATGCCATTAGATCACTAATCAGTTCATTGAAATTGGCATACGCATTACGTTTTCCTTCAGCAACCTGTTGTTGTAGGGCGAGACGTTTTTCAACCTCTAATTTTAGCCAGATACCTAAGATAGTGGCAATGAGACCGAATAAAAGAGCGAGGATTTCTCCTGTATCCATAAATTCTCCTTTGGACCTTGATCCCAAAATTAGCAGTTCATTTTGCTTGATATCTGCTTATATGTATCATACCTTGGATAATTCTTCTCTCACAACAGGTTTGTGCCTACGGTACGACTTCTGCCCAGAGTATGAATCCAAAACAAAAAGTCGATTTAATTTGGAGATAATGTCTCAGCCTTTATAAATAAAGGAATGTCGGAATTTAGGCCTATATATCGAGTCCCCGTGAGGGCATCTTAAATACAAGGACCTCCCAAAAGGAGGTCTTTGTATTTAATCAATTGATATCTATATGATATATATCTTTCAGCCGCTGAATACTCCGATCCTTTATTTTGTCAATTATTTCTCGATCCCAACCAAATAAATCAAATTTCCTCCCTAGAGCAAAATGAAATACTGAAATGGAATGAGTAGCTAGAATAAAGATACTGTTTATTGTTAAATCATTTTCATACAGCATATCTCCATTCTTTGAAGTGTGTGAATATTTCATACCGAAACTTACGGTCGCCCAAATGTGATTATGGAGAACGCCAGAGAAAATCCGGAAAAGTGGAGCACTGTCAAATTGTTCTCTAGCTAAATCAGTCATATAGATTTTTTTCTCTCCAATACTAATTAGCTTGTTTTTTTTGTTGTATATAAGTTCGAAGCCATCATTTTTTGCTTTTTCTATAAGTTTGTCCTTTTCTTTTTTAGCATTTTCAATTAGCTCACTATCGCCTGTATCGTTTGCAAACTTCTCTTTTTCGCATAATCCATTGAAATGTAATGAATAGAATCTATTACACCTTGCCTTTGGCGTTAGATCTGGGTTAAGTAACCACGCCGATTTACTACTTGCTTCAAGTACATTTCTCGCTACTGCCCATGATGCAATTGAAAGTGGCTGTCCCCCAATTGCACGTGATAAACAAACCAGATGATCTCCAGAATTTATGATCAATAAATGACCAAAATCAAACGCGTTGCTTAATATTGATTTCAATGACATTGATTGAAGCTCGATTGAAGCTTGCGATTTTGGGAGAGGATGAAAACCACTAGTTTCGTGGTAGAAATCTATCTTTTTTCCAATTGAGGTTATGTATTGATCGATTACAGTTTCAGCACCAATCTTGTTTTGGATCAGATTATCATTGTTCATACCTATTCCTCCCGTGACCAAATTCTAACAGACAATATTTTATAACAGTCCCCGCGAGGGCACCAAAAGAGACACATCTCGAACCATACCAGATGGATGTTGAGCAGTTCCTAGAAATGCTGCGCTTTGATTAAAGAAGCAAGCTGGAGGAATTGCCCGGCATCTAAAGTGAGGTCGGGATGGTTTCATTTAAACCCCTAATTTCCCCCGAAATTGTGAATAATCATATATCTGTCAAAATTGGATCTTTATGCAGCGGATACAGCCAGTAGTACCTGAGGCGATTGCTGCGCTCAGGTAAGCTAACTGGTTTAAAGCTTGGCCAGACGTGGTTGATTGAGCTGGGTTTTTTTGATTAGGAATCAAGTAAAAACGATAACTTCATTAAGAAAGCAAGCTATTAATTATTCTCAAATTTTAGCAAGTGGAGAGCTTGAAAAAAGTAGAAGAACGCTTCCGGGCTTGTTTTCTTGAGCTTATTCAATTTGTTGAAATCGGGGTTGATTATTATCCAGTCGGATATATTCTGGTCTTTCTTGAATCGCTCAGGCAGATCGGCCTCTTGTAAAATCAATGCGGAAAGATAAGCTGCTTTGGCAGCACAAAGAATGGCCGAGTCAAGTGAGAAGAAACCGGAATATGCATAGGCTGCCATTATTTTAAACCCGTCTACAAGTTCTGCAAATTCCTTGTCGGATGTTGAACCATGGGTACCGATGAGAACAGACGTATCAAAGGTATCCCATAGAACATCTTCGCATGTTAATTCATTCATTTCTCGATAAGCTAATTCTTTGGGGGCAATATTATAGAAAGTGGCTCTAACCAAGTTAATATCATCAACGGCATCAAAAAGAACAGCGACATCAAATAACTGTTTTGCCATTTCAAGTTCTTTACCTTTTCCATACGGGATGCCGGTTGTGTGTGGGGCATAAGCAGTCAGTTTATCGCCAAGCAGACACTCAATCGATGGACAGACAACCTTTGATGCCTGCCCATCCAATGATACTAACGATGATTGGATGTCAACAGGATTTAGCTCTGGGTAAAGATTTTTCTCGAAGAGGATATCCAATAAGATATGGCTCTCTTTTTCCTGGATCACACTCTGAAAAAAGAATTTGAAATGATTCTTCGGCAATTTCCCAGAGCGCTTACTTTCTTCAATGCGTGTAAATATTCCTTGCTTTAATACAGCCTGAAAATATTTATCTAGATTTGTATGCTTTGGCAGGATAATATCAATATCAATCGAAAAACGTTGAGGTGAACCCAGTAACAAAATCAAAGAGGTTCCTCCCTTGAAAATAAACTCTAAGCCCGTTACTGACAGGCTCTCGACCAGTGTTAGCGCCATGATCATTTTTTCAATTAAAATTGGATCTTTCCCGGGAGATACTTCTCGTACTCCCACAATCCATTCTTTCGTGCGCGATTGATTAGAAATCATTCAATATTCCCCAAAAAGGATGAAAGTTCAATCTGTGTTTGTGTGTTGATGAAATTTTTCAATCTTGTAGTTACTTTGCGTCTGCCTGCATAACGGAACAATGTTTTAGTGTTTATCCAGTACATAGAAAAAGCATTTTCGAAGATATTTATCATCTCCTGTCCATGGAAAGCAAAAAACCGATCTTCATCAGCAAAAATATCCACAAGAATCTTTTCTAACCGCGCAATGGCAATGCCGTTAGTTTTTATCTTGGGTGATTGTGTAATCAATCGAAGCAGGAGAATGCTTTCAGATGAATTAATTATATATCTCTCGATGATCACCCTGTCGGGCTCCAGGAAAATTCTCCGGGGTTGCTGCTCTTTTAATAGATTGAAAACGGATTCGCAAGCTTCCTTTTCAATTTCCAGGATGATTTGGCTTTGGCCTGGTTGGTGGATCATAAATTCATGAAGAATGTTCGTTTCCCAAATCATATTCTGAGTATATGGAAAATTCTCTCGTAGGATTAAGCTTAATTCTTGGGCAGCTGAAGAAAGGTTGGGGGAAAAAATTTTTCTATTAGACAAAAGAGCTGGATTTAGCAGCGCATACATTCCCGCGCCTAACGGTAAGATTAGTTTTTCTTTTTCCAAAGAATACAAAATCCTCCGAAAGGCCTGTTCGGTTAACTCGGGATCTTGTAATCGATATAATTCCCATAACTCAGTCTTGCGGACAGTTTCCCGATTTGAGAACTCTGTATACAAATCGAGATTTACTAAATTAGGATTATTATTTTTCATAGCACCGCCAACCATCAGGTTTTTGCAATTCGTCACTATTGGGTATTTAGTGACGAACTACGAATTATTTATCAGTATATCAAATTAAGAAGAAATAGGCTCAACTAAATATTGGGAAATTTACATACAAAGCCAATTACTTTGGCAAATCGGAAAGTTTATAAAAAGAATCGAGGCGAAAAGAAATTTTATGGGGTTTCTTTTTTCTGCTTCCAAGAGTTAAAATGAAGAGGAAGAACTATAACAAATACCCACCGTATATTAATGACAAGATAAATGTATAATTTGTTTTCTTGGATTCTATAGCAGTGGGATTTCTTGAAATTAGTTCTTATAACTACACCAAAACAGAAAATAGTAAAAAAACACAAACAAGGCAGCAGAAAAACAAAAAATCAGAGTATTAATTTATTAGAATATATACATTTATACTGCCTATGATTATTTGGCCGCTATAATGTAAGGCGCTGGCGAACGGGAATGAACAGCCCGGACCAATTTTGAATATTATTTTACGCGCCTATTTCCGTTATTGAGTTCTTGCAAAAATTTGCCTCTCTTTGGTCAAAAAACACAGCAAAACCACTTCTTATTTTTTCCGTTGGTCAACCAGTGATTCCTGGATAAATCTAGTGACAGAAACGGAATTAATACGGGGGATTCGCCCAGGCAGATCCCCTAAATATGCTGCAGCATCCAAGGAGCCAGGTTAAGAGAATGACCAAGCCTGATCGTTCATGATCTGGGCTGTGGTAAAAAAACAGCTGTTCAAAAGGGTGGTATTCAGAGTGTCCACAGGCACTTATGATCGTTTGTATTTGAGCGAAGAACCTTGATGCGAGGAGCGAACGTATACTAAAATAAAGAAAAAATTGAGAAAATGCTTGACAAAGAACAAGAATTCATTTAATATGAGTGTACTTATTTTGTCTTTGGACAAAACTTTTAGATAGAAAAGTGAATAAGAGAATCAATAGCCCTCGTCCTGCGTGGGTATTGTTATTTATGAAATCGCTGATGATAAATATCCTTTGGCGGTTCTTTTATTTAATCCCCAATTGATCAAAAACCAGGTATATCAAAGAAAAAGATTCAGCCCGAAAGTTGTCTTTCTAATGACAAATATAAGCCAGAATCTTGGCCCTTATATGGATTGCCGCCGCCAGCACTGCCTATGCCGCCAGCGACAACTATCAATAATTGATAAGCCACCTGGAACTCTCACCAGAGCCAGGCAGCCCGTTTGTCATTGAACATCCGGGAAATACCGCCGTCAAGGAAGGTTTTCTGACGGTAAAGGAGCGCGAATCATGAACGCATCAAACGCAGTATCACGCAGTAATAGGTTAGCTGGAATCAACTTGTGTGGGGGAAATAACACAACTGTTTTTCAAAACTTTCAGGGTCAAATGAACTCAAACCTAGTAGACAAAAAGGAGGAAACAGATCATAGAAAATAGAACAAAGCCCCTAATAGAGTTTCGATTACATATGCCGGCTTCCTGGATAGGAAACGGCCATGCTCTGTGCCCTGTGGGATGACCCATGCGGTGTATCAGCGGGTCGAGGAATTCTTCCGCCGGCCCGCTGCCAATACACCATAAAACAGGTAGAGGAGCATATCGTGAGAAACTTGATTCGAGAAAACATTATCGTGTTTGTGATGATCCTGTATTACTTATTCATGGCCAGCCTTAAACTGTGGACTATTTGGTAATAGGAGGCAAGCTGAACAAAAATATCTAAATCCGGATTTCCCCCCAATCGTATTGTCGTACCTCGTGCTGCCAGCTTATCGGCTTGGCGGCATTTTTCATTTCCCAAACCAATCTACATCTGATCTAAAGCCCACCCGGAGAATAACTTCCTGGCGGGCTTTTTTGCGTTCTGGATCCGTGGGGTATTCTGATCGCAATACATCTTACCCCTGTATAAAAAAACCGCCGGCAAATGTGCCAGCGGCCTATTTATCAGCTGCCCATACTGCACAAACAGTGTCAGGGCAACCTCTGATGTCATTGTACATCAGAGCTATTCGCCAGTCAAGAAACTGGGAAGGAGCTCAAAAATGTCCAACCATAATTACGAATTAATTGAAAAGATCCTGATCAAAGCCAGCATGGAACGGGAAAGAGTACATTGGGGGAAAATTTTCGCCAACAGTCCGGAGTACCTGGGCAAGAAAGAAAAACAGCAAGTAGTTAAACTGGCAGACCGCTGGGGGGTGAGCATTATTGGCAAATAATCCCATACAATCCATCCGGTGTATAAAAGCCCGTTTGTGCCCCAAAAAGGCATGAGTGGGCTTTTTTGTGTGGGTATCAGTTAGGCCCATGCGGTGTATCAGCGGGTCGGGGAGAAATGCGCCGGCCCATAAAAAAAAGGAGAACGAGCACATGTATAAGCTATATGTACTAAAGAAAAAGAAGAAAATTCTCAAGGTAAAAACCAAATCCTTTTCCAACTTACAGGCGTTTCTGTACTCCCTCCGGAAGCAGGGATATTTCTGTGAGGTGGAATACCCCAGGAGGGAACAATGACAATGGAAGATACCAAAATCGGAATGATAACTGGCGGTTCAATTGTGAGCCTGACAGCTTCCTGCGAATCGGATGTTGAACTGGGAAGTTTTGTCGTTATCCATGACGGGGCGCGTAAATTTTGGGGAACCATCACCGAACTGTCCCATCCCCAGGTGCCGGCAGAGTTGGCATCCATGCCGCTCACCGGTAGCCGCTTTCAACCCGAGGCTGCCATCAATCTCAAGCGCATGTCTACCTCAGGAAGCGATCCTCTTCCTGTAAAGCAGCTGCCATCCTTGGGTAGCGAGATGCACGAGGCCGACCAATCAGATATCGAAATGCTTTTTGGCTCATCAGCTCCGCCAAACTGGGTGATAGGATCGATGGGGGGAGGTCACAATCTTCCCATTAATCTGGAGAAACTTGTCCAAAGGCCTATGGGGTTCTTTGGAGCGACCGGTACTGGAAAGAGCTTCACGGTCAAGGTTGTTATGGCCGGCCTGATCCAAAACAGGATAGGGGGAAACTTGATCTTTGATTTTCATGGGGATTACACTGTCCTGAAGGACATGTTTCCTTCCCAGGTGCGGCTGGTTACCCTTGGCTCAGGAATGACTGGCGATCGTCAACCAGATTTCAACCTGGAGATCTCTCCCGAAACCATCACTCCCCGCGACATCCTCAATATGAGCACACTGCTCAATATGACGGATAATGCCTACCTGGTCCTGCAGGGTGCTGTGGCCCATTTTGGGGACCGCTGGTTCAAGAGCTTTACCGGATTGAATCCCCACAAAATTCTTGATCCTGACAAAGTTCCTCTTCCGGGCAGTCTGGCTCATTTTGCCAATCTTACCTTTCTGCATCCGGCCAGCGTCCGTTCTACCTGGGGAAAACTGCAGGGAGTGGCCAAAAAAGGCTATATTCATCAAAACAAATCCTTGACCAACATGATCGACAGCCTAGAAAATGGGAAAACGGTCATCGTCAATTTTGGCCGCTATGAAACCGATATGGACTTGATCCTGGTTTCTAATATCCTCTCCCGTCTCATCCGTTCTCGCTGGGTGGAAAAGACCAACGAGTTCAGGAGCGGTCAGAGCAACCAGCCTCCTACACCGCTGACGATCTGGCTGGAAGAAGCCCATAAGCTGCTGAATTCAGAAGTTGCCCGACAGACAACTTTTGGAATTCTGGCCCGAGAAATGCGTAAGTTTGGTGTCACGCTGGGCGTGATAGACCAACGTCCCAGTGAGATCGACCCTGATGTAATGAGCCAGATCGGAACCCGGATATCAGGCTGGTTGGGGGACACTGCAGATATTCGCGGTACGCTGGCAGGAATATCAGACCGGGGGTTATCTGAGCAGCTGGCCAGATTGGCACCCAAACAAGAAGCCGTGATCATGGGGTGGGGGGTTCCAATTCCCGTCACGATCAAAGTTCGCGATTTCTTCGAACTTCAAAAAGAGCTCAAAGGGAAAAGCATCAAGAACACCCAGAGCGCAGAAGACTCCATCAAAGAATTAGGATTTGCCTAATTCTACACACCCTGTAAATCAATAAGTTCTACTAAACCTCTGGCCACCGAGCCGGAGGTGCTTTGTTTAAAGGACGGAAATAATGAAATACATCAAAACCCAAAACGGCGTGATCAGTACAGAAGAGAAGAATCATGTAATGCGGCTTGCCCAGGGCCACGCCTTTCTGCAATCCTCTCCCCCCTCTGGCGCGGTTGAGATCTCGCCCCTGGATGTGGGAGCGGAAGTTGTCCAACTGCGAGACGAGATCTCTGACCAACTGGTTGGCATGGAGCAGGCAGTTCATATATTGGCGATGGGTCTGGTCTCTGGCGGCAACGTCTTTTTATGGTCCCTGCCCGGTGCTGCTAAATCCACCATCGCGCGGATGATGGCTGCAGGGATCTCGGGGGAATTCTTCTCCCTCAACCTGGGTCCGGATACCGGCAAGAGTGACTTGTTCGGCCCACCCTCCCTTTCTGCAATGAAAAAAGATCAGTGGGATCGGGCCTGGTCGCGAGTAGCCACTGCTCACATTACTCTCTTTGATGAGTGGGATAAGGCTTCTCAGGTTGTGCATAACCAGCTGCTTACTGCTATGGAAGAAAAGCTCGTCACCACGAATAACGGGAACAAGACCATCCCTATGCTCTTGGGTATCGCAGCTGCCAATGACGTGGTGGATCCCAATTCTCGCAATGCCAGCTGGGACCGTCTACTGTTCAGATTGCAGGTTAAATACCCCGGGGATTACCAGTCTCTCCTGACTGTTGCGGGTGGACGGCAACCTGTAAGCCCCAGACTGGAACCCGAAGACATCCAGCTGATCCAGGGTTGGGTGGATAACAAAGCCATCCATCTCACCCGGGAGATCCGAGAAGCCATGAGCGCCATCTATGCAGAAATGAAGCGCAAAGGATTTGAGGTCAGCCCTCGCCGGTTTGTGCGTTGGGCAAGGGCGATCGTTTCTGAAGCCCTGCTTGCAGGTAGGACAGAACCAGAGATGGTGGATCTGTATACTGGTGCAAATATCCTCTGGATTAAACCTGAGGACATGGAGACGGTTCAGAAGATAGTAGGAGCCAGTTCAGATCCTGAGAAGGCCATCCTTATTCAAGCTGAAGCAACCATCGAGGGTGTTGACCAGGAGTTGGTCAAACTTACCAAGGACACCCCCAATGTTCTATCCAAGGTCATGGACCTGCAAACCGGTCTGAATGCCCACCGCAAGCAGTTGGAAGGCATCCGTAATGGGGGAGTTCAAAAAGAGCAGCTGCTCAAAAAGATCCAGGATCTCAATTCCGATCTGATTGATAAAGCCTCTGAATTCTCCGCCTAATAACCAGGAAAACAAGGAGTAAAGATGATCAAAGATTTTTTTGGAGACCACCTCGCCCCACTTTCTTGGGGTGAGAAGCTCCCCACTGTATGGGAAAAGCCTTTCACTTTCTCTGAACAGGAGTGGGCGCAGCAGGTCACTAACCAGCAGTTTATCCAGAATTCTGCAGAGAACCTTTCTGGGGAATATCAAAAGATCGGCGAGATCATGAGGGATACTTTCGTCGGTTTACATGACCGTATGGCCAATTTTCAAGGACGGGACGACGACCCTGTTTCTACAGAGTTGTTTCGCCATTTATCTGAAGCTGATGAATGGCACAGCCTGAAGGAAAAAACACGGGGAGACACCATGGGCAGCGCACTGGCCACCAGCCATATCGCTAAAGAATTCCTGTCCAATCTGCCCGAAGAGGTCCAAGAGGCGATCAAAAAACACCAGGAAGCTCAGTGTGAACTGGAAAACGCCCAGTCTCAGGCTAATGCCGGCCTCCCCATTTCAAAGGGCGAGCTTGACGCCCTCCGGGACAGAATGATGCAGACCCAACAGCAAGCCTTGTCAGCCATGGGTAACTCCCCGGCTCAAATGAAAGCCTCTGCCTGGGATTCTGCCCAGTCGGCCCAGAACCAACTGGACAATGCTAAACGAGCCGCGAATGCTTTTGGGTTGGGGTGGGGGAATGAACCCGGTCAGGAAGTCACTATGGAAAACCTGGATGGGATCGTTGAGCTTTCCCAGCATATCTCAGACCACGAAGAGCTGCAGGGGCTACTTGACACGTTGGGATGGGTGGAAGAAATGGTAGAAAACGTCAAAGAAGATGTTTCTTCCGGACAGCATTACTTCACCCACTACGAACGGGGAGAGCTGGACCTTGAGCGCTTGGCAGACCAGGAGTACCTCTACCTGGCTTCTGACTTGGAAGAGATCCGGCTGAGCTTTTTTGCCCGGGCGATCGACGGTGATGTGCTTCTCAAGCACTACGAGGGGGAAGATGAACTTGGAAAAGGACCGTTTGTCTTTGTCTATGACACATCGGGGTCGATCAAACCCTACCGCACTGTTCTGTCCGCGATCATCCTGTCCCTACTCAAAGCAGCGAGAGAAGAAGGGCGCCGGTTTGTTGCCATTCCTTTTTCAGGACCAGGAGACTATCAAGTGTTTGACCCTGGCCCAGACCCTACCCCGGCACAGCTCTTGGAGCTGATCAAGTTCGGCTACTGGGGCGGGACGGAACCTTACCTGCCACTCGAGGCAGCCCTGGAGATCATCCAAACTGACGAGTCGATGCAGAAAGCAGATATTCTCTTTCTGACAGATGGTGAGTTTGCCTCTCCACCGGATGACTTTTTACAGAACCTGGCCAAAGCCCGGAAAGACATTGGGGTCAGCCTGGTGTCTCTGGTGCTGTTTGCTTCAAATAATCAGTGTGAATTGTTCTCAGACCGGGTGGTCTCAGCAATGCGATTGGATGATAGGGGGAGTCTACGCATGGCTTTTGAGGACGTGTTCCGCAGCTGGTAACACCCCATATTCTCCATATAAGTAAAAAAATGTTGTATCCAGTCGTGTGGTTCGGTATCGAACCAGAGGAGTATCTTATGGCGCTTCATAGAATATCTGAATTACCACCAGAGGAGAGACCTTCTTACAAGATTGAAAAACATCCCCAGGCCATGTCTTCCCGGGAGCTTTTAGCCCTGCTGATCGGGGGAGAAAAACAGATGGATATTGCGGGCAAGCTGTATCAGTCCTGTGATGGAAACCTGCGAAAACTGGGCAATGACACCACCCTCGAGGACATCGAAGGGATCGGGAAAGTTACTTCTGACCGGATCCTGGCGGCCATTCAGTTAGGACAAAAACTGGCAAGTCCCGCAGATAAAGAACCGGTCGTGATCAACAGTCCTGAAGACGCAGCAGACCTGGTGCAGTACGAAATGTCTGCTCTAATCCAGGAAGAGCTGCGGGTGATCATTCTCAATACCCGCAATCACGTGATCAAGGTCGTCACTCTATACCGGGGATCTCTGAATTCTTCTCAGGTTCGGGTAGGAGAGATCTTCCGGCCAGCCATTCGGTTGAACGCAGCCGCGATCATTATTGTTCACAACCATCCCAGTAAATGTTGTGATGCGTCTCCGCAAGATGTGGCTATCACAAGAGCCATTATCCGGGCCGGCAAACTGCTGTGCGTAGATGTTCTCGATCATCTCATCATTGGCGGAAACAGTTTTGTATCCCTCAATCGGCGTGGACTGGGATTTGAAGAAGGAGGGAAAAATGAATTCACCACACCGGCCCCAGAATAAAAAGAAAATGGTGGCAGTATCCAAGTCCATCTCCAAGCTGGTCCATGATCTGGTCCGATTGCAGCATGAAGAACCTGGAAAAGCAAAGCTAATCATTGACAAACATGGAACTGTTGTAGCCACAACCCTGGACATCAAACCTCAGAAAAGGAGCAAGGAAAATGAGCGCTAGTAACTTTGATGAACTCAGCTGGCACGTCGGGCATGATGTTGAAGTGGTCACCTATCAAAAAGGGGGCCATATCTTCAACATCGCCATTGAATGCAACGATTGTGGAACCGTCTTGATTGATTTTAATAATCCCAAGAACGGTTATCAAACCCCAGTCCAGCAAATGGAACTCCAGCTGGAAGGTGCAGAAAATTAAATATAAAGGAGGTGTATTATGACCAAACTTACCCTGGCTGGTCCTGGCGCTGGAAAAACCCAGGACCTGACAGATCAAATTGATATCAGTCTCAAAGGGGGTATGAACCCGTACTCGATCCTGGCACTAACTTTTTCGCGCAAAGCGGCTGGCGTGATCACCGAGCGCACTAGAGGAAAAGTAGAAGGTCACACATTCCACAGCTTTGCAAACTGGGTGATCCGCCTGGGCTGCAGTATCAGGGGAGAAGAAACCCCTGAGATCATTGTCGACAAACAGCAGGATGAGCTGATCAAGAGGGCTATCCAAAGCGTGGACAATGATTTCCTTGAGCTTGAGGAAGTCAAACATGCTCTGACGAGGATCCGGGTATTGAATATACCGCGGGAGGCAATTCGACCCCATGTAGTCGAGGCAGTTGATCGCTACCTGGCGATGCTTGATGCCGAAAACAAAGTAGATTTCACCCGTATTCTTGAGCGTGGTGCTCGTGAACTTCAAAATCCCCGGGTCAGGGAGCAGATCGTTTCCCTTTACAAAAAGGTATCTGTCGATGAAGCCCAAGACCTCAACCCCTTCCTGGAATATCCACTAATAGAACCATTTATCGACGTGTTGGATCTGTACAGCTCTCCTTCTCAGCAGATCTATGCTTTTCGCGGGGCGGATTGGGTAGGTCTTTCTAATCTACTTCCCCAGAATATTTCCGTTCGGACGCTCTCCAACAACTACCGGTCTACGCCGGAAATTGTCAGAAGCAGCACACACCTGGCCGGACCTGATGCGACAGGTATGATTTCTATGAGGGACTCCCTGGGGATCCCTGTCAATATCTATAAGTCGCCCCGGGACAGCATCAACCTAACAGTCCATACCCTAACTGCGATCATCAATGAATGGGGGCAAAAAGGCATAAAACCCTCCGATATTGCTGTACTTACCAGGTCGAGCAAAAACGCCAAGATCAGGCGGGGTTTGACCCACTACGGTGTTCCCCTGGCCCAGGGATCGTTCTTTGCCAGCGAGATAGTGAGTGGTGCTTTATTCCACCTCTGGTTAGCGCTGTATCCAACCGACCTCAAGGCCCTGGACAGCGCAATGAGTTTTCCCGGTCCTTCCCTGGGTATGATGACACGTTCCTTGATTGGCAGCGAGCGTGTGTCCTGGGATGAGCTGGCCTGGTTGATCAGTGATGAGCAATTTGCCTCCCAGGAGCAGCTGAAAGCGATGGGAATGTTTCAGCGGCATGCTCACAACCAGCATGTTCTCCGCAAGTATGGCGGGGAAGGAAAAATGGGTGAAGTAGTGAGTCAAATCCTTGCGCCCCTGCGTGATACACTTCTGAATGAGGGTTGGTTCAAAGCAGCGGGTGAGATCGAACAGATCGTTTCCCTCTCTGGTGAATTTGATACTCTTACAAAATTTGCGGATTATTACCGCGGGGAAGTGGAGAGCGTCAAGTATACCGAGGAAGGTGTTTCAGTGATGACCATCCATAAAAGCAAGGGAACTGAATTTCAAGGGGTCATCATTCCGGGATGGATCGAAGGTCGGATCCCGGTTGTGTCTGATGATCCTCAAACCGAGCAAAATCTGGCTTTTGTAGGCCTGACCCGAGCAAAAGACAGGTTGGCACTCATGGTTCCTGGTTCTCCGCCCAGTCCTTATCTGAGGGGCATGAGAGAAACCAGCGTGATCCAGGTGTAGGAGGTCTCTTGTGGATAAAAAAATGAACAATAAAATGGATCAAAAACCAGAGCTGGTAGAAGTCCTGCGCGCTCACGGGGTTGATGTAGATACCCGGGGTGGCCGGATCAGTGCGCTGTGTCCCTTTCATGATGAGAAAAATCCTTCCTTCTCCATAGATCCCGACAAAGGGTTGTGGTTTTGTTTTCATGACCATATCGGGGGCGATGTCTATGATTTTGTGGGATCTATGAAGTTTGGGCTGGATAACTGGGATTCCAGGAACAAGGGCATGTTCAAAGAAGTAGTGAGCATCCTGGAAGCAAAGAATTTTAAACAACAAGCGATTTCCTCCCAGAAGAGGGAAGATAAAAAGAAAGAACTTTCCCAGAACGTGATCTTTCTGCTGGGACACGTGACCCAGATCTATCACCAAAATCTCCTCCAGGAAGAAAAAGCTATGGCTTATCTAACGGGGAGGGGATTGACCGAGGAGTTTATCCGGACCCATAAGCTTGGATACGCTAACGGTAATCTGGGCGTGATGATCTCAATGCTTCCGGAAGATGTTTACCGGGATCTGGCAGTTGAAGCCGGCTTGATCTATATCAACACCAGAGGTGGCCGCCGCTGGGAGTTTATGAAGGGCAGGATAGCCTTTCCCGATATAGATCGTGAT
>SDBU01002107.1_pt1 | contig 27085 bp, 20 predicted proteins | sample 2277071 | NCBI WGS metagenome assembly SDBU01 (sample SAMN10397929, study PRJNA504765) | marine sediment metagenome | isolation source: marine sediment core GS08_GC12, 126 cmbsf | place: Arctic Ocean: Gakkel Ridge, Loki's castle | collected 2008 | reverse complement strand
ATGGGTCGAAAAAACAGAAACACAATCATGGTGGTGGGCAACGACTATTCCCGAAAGGCAATTATCTACGCATCAACTTTGGCAGGCAGGGCATAAACGGTGGGACATCGAAAATGGCAACTTCAATACTCTTGGCCGCGATTGGTCATTAGACCACTGCTTCAAACATGACCCAATAGCAATTACCAACCTTGTGCTGACACTGTTTATCACTTTTGTACTGGTGCAGAGCTTTTATTATCGCAATCTCAAACCACAAATGAGAGCCTTGTTCGGGACATTGATATCTATTACCGACGAACTCTATGCCAGCCTTTACCAGAACTCATTTCATACATCTTCGGTTAAGTGCCTGGCAAATCCACCACCACAATCAGTGTAAGCCGATTTAATTGAAGTTTTTTGCCAAAGTCTTCTGTGAAGGTTACAAGGATAGTCTTGCCTCTTTTAAGCTCAAGAGCATCTTGGCCCCCAAAACAGCCACACGAAAATGCTCTAATTTGGCAATGAAAGCCTTATTGTTCATAACTACCCGTCAAAGCAGCTTTTAGCCACCTCAAAATGCCCAAACAACTGCCTCCTTGCGGAATCCCTGGGCAGTTCATAAGTCAGCTTGCTTTTTCGGGTTTGGCCATCTATAATGTGAAAGAATTGTTTCGCGGGTTAAATAGTCGAGAAGAGCAAGGTTTTTCCCTGGGACTGAGCTTATGCAGAAGAGCGTTACCTTGCTGTTTGCGGCAATTCCTATCAAGTTATAGATGTTGCTGCCGCAGCGGGTGCAATCAGCTGCACCAATTGGCTCGGTCCGACAAAATAGTCTAATGATAAACGCACTGCATAGAGCTGTGTTGCTTTTGTATGTCCACTACTGGGCGATTGTCTTCTGCATCGGGCTTGTGGGTGTGGCTCTCCTTGCCTTATTTATATGGCGAAGGAGGATATCTTGTAGAGACACGCGGTATGGCCAGGATCATAAGGAAGAGATTCGACCGACGCACCCCAAGGCAGTGAACGATACTCGAGAGCACACTGGTCGAACTGTCCAGCCAACACTGCCAGGTACAGAAGAATCCCTTTTCGGCCAACATAAGATTGGACCTACTCCGTCTGGCGCCCCAATGCAGCTTAGTGCCTCGGTTAAGGAAGGCTCTGTTCAGTCAGGAGTTCCTTCAGTTGATTCAGAGGAGGAAGCTGAGGTTCGACACACAGAACTTCCTCTCCGAAAGGACAACGAAGGTACCGATGGGTTAGCAGACGATACGGTTGCTATCAATCTCGCCGACTCTATCACCCCCGTCGCCGATGCTCCCACAAAAACCTTGGAGGAAGCCGGATCAGAGCGGGATAAAGAACCCGAGTACGATGAATTAACGAAAACTGGCGATATCACCGCAGACAAAGAAGTAACGACCGACAGCACAGAGGTGGGGGCTTCCGGGCAACTCGATGGCGTTTCTTCCGCGCAGCCAAGTTCAGTGGAATTCTGGTCAGATCAACCTACGAAACACGATGATGACGCCTCTGTGCAAACGCGTACGACCTCGCGTCAGCGACAGCCAGTTTATCAACCACCAGTACGTACTGCCGAATCAGTGAGGCCAAGAGGGAGAACCAGCCAAGGCGAAACTGAGAACTCACGGCACCGCGCGCTTTCTATGTCTGTCCGGATAATCTTCAGACATAGAAACAATTGGCATGTGTCCCTACTGCCACCACGAAGTGCCGAGCTTGGTGACGATGTTGAGATCAAAGGCCCGAATGGGACAGAAGAGTGGAATGCCTACCAGGATGAATGGTACGGAGACATCCGGCCGTCCAATATGCATGTCCTCATCGAGAAAGGAGCTCAATGGGAATCGTGCCAAACCGATGGCAATGAAGTTCGTTGGGTGCTCGCGGGTCGCGAGATCTATGTCCTGGCGCCTTCAACTACAATCAGTGGATATGTCTCAGCCCCTCGTCTGATCCTTTCCGAAGATCATTTGGTACTTTGTACGCAGCGCATGAAAGAAGCTGTCCGACAAGCTCTTTCTGAGGCAGGCTGTTTAGAAGCAACGCCGGTCGTAAGTTGTAGTGAATTGTTGCCTGGATGGATCCTGTTCCAAGGTGTTCGTCCCACGGTTGCAATAGAACACGATGATTCCGCAGGGATCTTGAACATTCTTCGCCCTATATACAACATCGAGATCCTTTTTCAGGGAGGCATCAGATTGGGCCGATCAACATGGCTGAAGGGTTATCCGCCGGACATTCGCATCAGGGGTACGAGCAACACTGACATAGAGGTGATAATCGACGGGAGATCAGCGTCAGCCGATGACAATGGCAAGTACAAAGTTTCGAATTGGGACGAGCCTGGGCTGCATACGGTTTTTTGTGGCGGCGTGAGTCAGTCCTATGAACTATGTGATGGCCTCCAGGAATGGGAATACTTTAAGGCGTTCGAATATCAGGTAGGTGGGCAAAACATGATTGATGTTTCTTCTGTCATGATTTGTGGTCCCATCGTGAAATCAATCGGCGAAGACTGTAATGTGGTGTTGACGCCAGCGACGAATACCTGTTTGCTTGGGGCAGTTCCGGGGCATATTATAATCTCACCGCATTCGCTCGATGTGCGGACATCGGAGTACTTAGCTGTTGCAGAATTCCCAGTTGCATGGACTCTCCCAGCATGCCCCCTTAGGTCCAATAGGTCTTCAACCAGTATAAGGCTGGTGCGTCCGCTTGCAGTAGCATCTGGGAGTGGCTCACTCAGGATTGGTCAACAAGCAAAGCTGCAGTGGTGTTACAAAATCCTTAACGCATCACGGAAGCACCTTCGAGTCGAGCCTTACAACGAAGTGGCACTACAACTTTGGGCCGACTACAAGCAGGCAGCACGCCAACTCTGGAGAAAGCTGCGATGAATGTTAATGAACTTCTAATTTGGCTTTCGGCAAAGGGCTCTGGCAGTTGGAGTCGGTATCGAGCTGCCGTTGATGAGCTGCAAATATGTAATGGTGCAGATGAGAGCGGTGACGATTTGCTAGAAGATGCTCTGGATGGTGGTGGCCTCAGAATTCATCATCGCCTGAGACTCAACCTCGAACGTTTGGGACACGCCGAGTTTTTCAGAAGGAATTTCCCGATGGGCTGGCGTATCGTTCCCCCCACCTTTGCCGTTAATGATGAGTATGCCAGCGCGGTCGGTATACTCTGTGGAGCGAGAACCGCAGAGGTAATTGCTCGTGTTGAGGGTACGGTGGCCAGTTCAAGGTTGGAGAGAACAGCCCAAAGCGAATGCCCTGACCGAGTGCGGATCCTAGGAGATAACCAAGATCAATTAAAGCAACTGGCACAATCAGCTGGGCTTTTTTATCAGTCTGACGCTGCACATACGTTGCTGGCTACATCACCCCCCATCGATAACCTCCAACTCCGAACATTGACAGAACTGCCGTTTGGCGAAGACTGGACTGTGAGTCGCTTCTCATCAAGTAGGTTGGGATGGACTATGTCTACGGCGGACGAGGCAAGAGTCTCTACTTTTGGTCTATTCAGATTCAATATAAGGTATCGTTTTCATTACTATCTCCGCCAGAGTAAACTAACGTACAAGGTACCTGTACATGTTGGAAAATATGTTGTGCTTCGTAGGAAGCGTAGGCACGTTGTTTCATACGACTCGAAGAACAAAGTCCTCTCTGTGCCCGTCTCATGCCGACCGCCACTCTTGATAGACCGGGCATTAACACTATGCACAGGACTTATCCCAGCAATTGAAGAAGGAAAATTGAAGTATGGCAGTGTCCCTAAGGAAATCGCTTATAATGCTCTAGAATTGTTGAGGCAAAAATTGATATGAGAAATCCTATTATGGTATTTAACAGTTTACGTGAAACGTACCTCAGGTATCTAGATAGCCCTTTTGACTTACGGTATCCCGACCTTGTCCAAGAGCGAAGGGAGATGCTTAACCAAGACGGTCGTATCTACCGTCAACCATTACTTGAGGTTATACCAGCCTATAGAAAATGCGACGAGATGCTGAGCAATATAGCCCAGAGACTCTTGGGCCCAAGTGTAAGCTGGCCGAGAGATCTTGTCACTGAGTTCATCGAGTTTGTCGCGCTTGGATTGTTCCCTTCACAGCAAAGGCCATATATCCACCAAAAAGTCTCGCTCGAGGAATCTGTCGTTCGAGGCAGAGACATAATAATCACGACTGGAACAGGAACCGGCAAGACAGAGTGTTTTCTTCTACCGATCGCTGCATCGCTTATTCTTGAGTCGACCAATTGGACACGGCCGCGAGACCGTGATAATCAATGGGACTGGTGGCGCCATTATACTACACGGGGGCAGAGGCGCGTCTGGGCTCCTCGGATTAGACAACGCAACCACGATACACGCGCAAGCGCAATGCGAGCACTGATTTTGTACCCGCTTAATGCACTGGTGGAGGATCAGTTGGCCCGTCTACGTGACGGCTTTGATAGTCCGTCGGTGCATTCCTGGCTTGACAATAATCGAAGTGGTAATCGGTTCTACTTCGGTCGATACACGGGCCGTACTCCGATTTCTGGGGCTAGAACTTCGAGCCGCGTCAGACGACTGCGAGAGGAACTTACTAGTATTGATCAGGATGCAAGGTGTGTAGCGGGGACACTGGCCGAACGCTTTTTCCAGAGTATGGATGGAAGCGAAATGTGGTCTCGTTGGGACATGCAAGACAATCCACCGGATATCCTTGTGACGAACTATGTTATGCTAAACATCATGCTCATGCGCGAAGCCGAAACACCGATCTTTAACCAAACCAGGGAGTGGTTGCAAGCGGATCCATCGCATGTGTTTCACCTAGTCGTGGATGAACTACATACATACCGTGGCACGGCCGGCACTGAGGTCGCTTATCTTCTACGGGCTTTGTACAAGCGGCTTGGCCTAACCCCAGATTCCAACCAGCTGCGCATCATTGCCTCAAGTGCATCACTCGAAGATGATCCTTCCGGTCTTGACTATTTACAGGGTTTCTTTGGTCGGAGCCAAGACAGATTTCGAGTCATAAGCGGAGAAATTGATCGGCCAGATCCAAATGCCATCCATGTAATCTCAGGCTGCGCTAATGCATTCAGGGAACTTCAGCGGGCTGCTGATGCTACTGATGGGGATATTGTCGAGTCGGCAGCCGAAAACTTTAATTCGAATGTAGGTGGTCCCTATGTGCCAGAGAGCACTTCTTCGGAACAGACAGTTGCATCCGCGCTTGAACATATCCAAGCACCAGATGCACTTCGTGTGGCCTGCGCCTCACCCGATGACTTAACCAAATCCATGCCTCGAACTCCAGATGAAGTCGCATGCTCTCTTTTCCCAGAACTTCCTGCTAACGAAGCCCTAGAAGCTGTAAGCGGATTACTCACAGCCTTTTCACAAGCGCGAAGCGAAAGGGGTGAAGCTCCTATTGTTATGCGTGCCCACTTGTTATTCCGCAACTTACAGGGAATGTGGGTTTGCACAGACCCGCATTGTACCCTTGCTGCTCCGAGAGCGAACTATTGTCCCACGGGGCGCCTGCATTGTGTGCCTCGTCTTACATGCGATTGTGGTGCACGTGTCTTAGAACTGCTTTATTGTGAATCATGTGGGGAGATATTCTACGGTGGATATCGTCAGGATGGTCAAAATCCTAACGAGTGGTTCCTAAGCCCCGAACATCCAAACCTTGAAGCATCTGCCGATGCTGTGAGCTTCGAGCGTGATTATATAAGCTATGCGGTATTCTGGCCAGCCCTGCAAGGGGTCGTTCCCACTAGCAGACAATGGACACAAGACAATGTCCGCCGAGCTTGGCGTTCAGCCCGATACTCTGCGGAAGACGGTCGAGTTCAACTGGGCGGGGGTAATGGCTTCCTGTATTACGTCCCTCCAATGCATCGAGGGAATCCGCCAACAGCCGAAAGTGCCTCGCAGCCATATCCAGCAAGGTGTCCCCGGTGCGATTCGGATTGGTCATGGCGGCCTTTGGGATCGCCTATTCGGACACACCGAACAGGCTTTCAGAAAATCAGCCAAGTGCTTTGCGATGCCCTACTACGCCAGATTCCCTATACGGTTGAAGAAAATAGGCGCAAACTTATTGTTTTTTCTGACAGCCGACAAGATGCGGCTAAATTGTCAGCGGGTATGCGGTTCGCACACTATAGGGACGCCATACGCCAGGCTCTTACAACAAGTATCTCAACCGTTGGTCAAGGCGCGCTCGCGTTTGAAGCCCAAGCTCATGGCGGCCGCGGATTATCGGCAGAGATGGCAGCACTCGCCGCCCGATTCGGGGCATCACATCCACATGACGCAAATGCCATCGCAATGACTGCAAATCCAAATACCGCTTCTCTTCCATCAGCAGCAAATCAAGCGTTGACCAACCAGCAATTAGCGGAACGGATACTAAGGAGAGCGGCCAATGGACCATTCCGAGTAACCGAGCTTTCCGCCGATGTCGCTTCAGAGCTACTGTCTCAAGGCATAAATCCAGGTGGTTATGGACTTGAGCAGCTTTGGACAGACCCTCCTCAACGAACCGGTAAATGGCGTGATCTATATCACTGGAGTCCCGACGGTACTTCGGCCGAGAGAGGAGCTGGAGAATTAATGCAACCACAACAACAGCACCTCAGCCGCATTTATACTCAATCTGTCAGTGAACTGCTGAATATCATCTTTGCCTCGGGTCGCCGGAGTCTGGAGTCTCTCCTAATAGCATACGGAACAACCGATAGAATCGATATTCCTGCTCCAAGTGAATTGATTCAACAAGCTGCAGATGGAGTCATTCGACTTTTGGGTCAACGTCGCCGCATAGATACACATAGTTCATTTCCGCAGGATCCGCCACCAGCATTTGTTGTTACGTACCTCCACGCGGTTGCTCAACGGAATAATCTCCCTGAGGACAATTTCGTTAATGACGTTATTTCATATCTGGCAGAAACAACCTGCGTGGTATCGAGTGTGATACGGATGGGAGGGTTATGCTTGGCAATTCCTGGTTCTCACTATTACGAATGCCCTGACTGCCGTCGTATACACCTCCATCCAGCCGGAGGGATTTGCACCGAGTGCTTGACACCGCTCGGTGAGCCATTGATACTTGCCAGCGCCCAAGAGTCTCCTGACTACTATACATACCTTGCTACTCAGGCAGGACCATTATTTCGTTTGAACTGTGAAGAGTTGACGGGCCAAACAAATACGTCGGACGCCCGCAAGCGCCAACGACTTTTTCAAGATATATGCCTTCCCGCTCCCCATGAGGTTCCTTTGACTGATATTATCGACTTGCTTAGCGTAACTACTACGATGGAAGCGGGTGTCGATATCGGTGCCCTGCTGGCCGTGATGATGGCAAACATGCCGCCGATGCGATTCAACTACCAGCAGCGTGTTGGTCGGGCTGGTAGACGCGGGGCAGGATTGTCAATCGCACTGACACTGTGCCGCGGCCGTAGTCATGACGACTACTACTTCCAAAGGCCCGTGCGCATTACGGCAGATCCGCCGCCGCAGCCGTATGTTGATATGCGCCAGGATACGATATTGAGGCGGGTTCTTGTGAAGGAAGTCTTGCGGCAATCATTCTTAGATCTCGGACTGTTTGTGGGCGATGGTGGTGATAATGTCCACGGGGAGTTTGGCACAGCACGCGAGTGGGGCCTGCCGCCAAGCGATCCACCACCAGGAACACCAAACGGGGCAACAGTGCGCCAACTGGTTTCCAACTGGATTCAGCAAAACACCGTGGCGATTGGAGAGACTTGTGACGTTCTTCTCTCACACACTGATACAAGCCTACAAACGCAACGCCTGGCTTTGATCGAATATATCCAGAGTAACCTCATTGGCGACATCGACAACGTAGTTAATAGCCAATCAATCTCGGATCAGTCACTCAGTAAGCGGCTTGCCTATAGCGGTATTCTGCCAATGTTTGGGTTCCCCACACGTGTGCGGCTCCTATACCATGATCCTCCAGCTGTTCGTCCTTGGCCTTCTGACAATACGGTAGATCGCGATATTGATATTGCTATAAGCCAATTCGCTCCAATGGCTGAGACCGTGAAAGACGGTGTAATTCACACGGCGGTCGGTGTGGTTGACTACCAGCCACATGGACAAAATGTTGTTCAGGCGCAAAATCCATTGGCCCCCCTCATACCAGTTGGCATATGCCACCGTTGTCAAAGCGTCGATGGCTCAAACCCACCAGCAGATAGCTGTCCAGTATGTGGGGCAACTGCAGATGACGAGCCTAGATACAATGTGGTGAATCTTTCCGAGCCTAAGGGATTTAGAACATGGTATGGAACCAGCAGAGATTTTGATGGCCAGTTCGAGTGGACTCCACGAGGTTCTCACCCCAAGGTAGGCTTCAGGCCAATTGACATGGCCACACATGCAAATTTTGATGTGTGGTCTGATATTGACACTGTATACGTGATTAACGACAATGATGGCAAATTATTTGACTTCGAGAGGCTCCGCCGACAGGAGACATGGGTAACACGCGAGGCTCTTGAGAAGTGTGGACAAAATCCTACGTCCGTTCTGGTATCTGGTGGATCAACCGAGAGAGTGGCGCTTGCTTCGGTTAAACGTACGAATGTACTCGTATTGGGAATCCACGATTGGCGTGCAGGTTTAATATGCTCGCCCCTGAGTGTTAATGGTAAAGCTGCCCTATTATCGTTTGGATATATGATGCGGCGAGCAATATCGGTTCATCTAGATATCGATGAGAAGGAGATCAAAGTTGGTATTCGTGTGTTGCAAGACCAAAGAGGTCAAGTAACTGGGCAAATCTTCATTTCAGATAGCCTAGAGAATGGGGCCGGATACAGTTCAGTGTTTGGAGAGCCGTGCGTAGCCGAGAATTTATTGAGATATATCGTAGGAGAGACTGATCAAACATTTTTTGATCCTATTGTAAATCCGCCACATCAAGCTGAATGTCGCACATCATGTCCAGACTGCCTCCGGGATTTTAGCAATTTGGCGTTTCATAATATACTCGACTGGAGAGTAGCCCTAGACATGACCAGGCTCGCACTTGATCAGAATGCAGTGGTTGATTTTAACATGCCGTACTGGCAAGGCTTAGATAGAATAGCTGCAACTCCATACTTTCAAGCCACAGGTTTACAGCCGGTAAGTTTCGGCGGTCTGCTAGCAGGGCAAGAAGGAGGACATGTAGAGCTTATAACTCACCCTTTGTGGGACTGCAATCCGAACAGCTTTGGCCGAGCTTTGGCACGAGCATATGCTGAAGCTCTCGCTGCGGGTGCAACGGATATCTCCTTCAAATCAGTCTTTGAGCTGCTTCGGAGGCCTTATTAAGGATGAAAAACAAAGACCAAGGCCATCCTAAGGTGTTCGAACTAAGGCCTATTTTGGTGGTAAGTCCGAGTCTCGCGGAGACACTGCGGGCCTGTCTCTTGCAGGCCGCCTTATCTCGCATCTCTGGGGTAGAATCTTTCGTACTCGGCAATCCTAAAGCATGGTTAGGGACTGCCTACCACGAGGTTCTTGAGAGACTGTGGACATCAACAGAGCCCAATCTCAGCGATGAGCAACTGATCGAGTATCTTTGGTCGAGTGCAATCGCCACTAGGGAGGCCTACATAAAGTTGAAGGAAGAGACACAGGAGAAGTCATGAATCCGGACAACCTTCCCGAACTGCGAGGTCTTGGCGAAAACATTACAAAAACCCTTCAAAGCTTCGTACCGGATACTGAACTAAATCTGAACTGGCAGAAGCTATCGGAAGTCAATATTCCTATGCCTTAAGCCAATGCCAAGCTTGTCGAAGATGGTTTTGGCGCTGATGTATCACGGACGGGACATGGACTACAGCGAGCGTTCATTGTTACCATGCTGCAGCATCTTACCCTTGCTCAAAGTGCAAAAACAGATGATGGCAGCAACGAAGAAAAACAGGTCGTGAGCAAGCTGCCTGATTTCGTGTTGGCGGTTGAGGAACCTGAACTCTATCAGCACCCAAGCAGGGGAAGGCATTTTGCTGATATTTTGCATAAGCTCGCCACCGGTAAAATCCCCGGTGTGGCAGAAAAAACGCAGATTCTTTATGCGACGCATTCTCCACTTTTTGTGGGTATCGATAGAATCAACCAATTGAGGCTCTTGAGAAAACTATCCAATGAAGGCGATTTACCTAAGTTTACTTCTGTGACACAAACGTTTCTGAATGACGTGGCGCATTGTGTGTGGGAAGCTAATGGCAAAACGGGAGAGCTATTCACTGGAGAAACCTTACAGCCGAGGCTAAAAACCATCATGACACCTTGGATGAACGAAGGTTTTTTTGCAGACGTACATGGGCGGGTTGATATCATCATCAAACGCTCTCACTTATTGCAACATGGTTTTTAATTTGTGAAACACAGCGGGGGAAAAAACATACGCCAGCACTGACGGTTCCACAGGTTCGCACTCTGCTGTACTTGCTGTTGCATCAAGCCTGCGACCGCAGATATCCCGGCTGGGCAATACGTTTTGTAAAGCGCAAAAGCAAGTGGAGAGAGTTGGCTCGTTTTCATCATTATAAGCGACGTAACTTATTGGTTCCGTTAAGGGTTAAAGAACGAAAATGAAATTAGACAGTATAATTAGATGGCCCATAGAGATATCAAATTAATATGCCTATTTTTCTAGTGCCTCACCACACCGAGTTCCGCATCCAAACCCCTTACTGTCTTTTTCAGGTTTTGAGGAGTTCTTCTATTTTCTTTGTAACGTCATCAGGTTTCTTTTCAATTTCACATTCCCATAACCTTAACACTTTCCATCCTTGTTGTTTCAGTTTCCTGATGTTCTTCGCATCTCTTTTCTTGTTTTTTAATAACTTCTCTTTCCAATATTCTGTTCTTGATTTGGGGATAGTTCCATCACGGCATTTCGAGTGTAAATGCCAAAAACAGCCATGAATGAAAATAATCGAATTATACTTCCGTAAAACTAAGTCGGGCTTGCCTGGTAAGTTCTTAACGTTTAACCGGTACCTGTAACCTAGCGCTGTAAGCATCTTCCGGATGCTTCTTTCCGGTCCGGTATTGCTGCTCAATATTTTAGACATTACCTCGCTACGTTTTTCTTTGCTCCATATATCCATTTTTATCTTCTATCTTTGTTTTTTCTTTGCGTTGATATAATTGAAAATATTTCCTTTTTCAAAAAAACTCAAAAGACTTTTCGCTACCTCATATGACAACGGCACAGGCACTCCATTAGAAACAATCGCGAATTTTGCTGTTAAAGTTGCATCCTCGGGAAGAGCATAGATGTCAGGAATTCCTTGTATCCTCATTGCTTCCCTGACACTTAGCCTTCTCTTTTTTGAGGGATGCAGATGAACTTCATTATGCCCGTAACATACAGTAGGACTGAACCGGAAACGGTGTAAACGTTTGAAAGATTTTCTGTGTGTATCGCCTTCCTTAATTGTATCGAACTTTGCAGAGTAAGGTTTAAAACAATCTTTACCATTTGGAAGTTTCGAGGGATTATTTTTCCTGTTGAACAAAAAATGGACCATTAGTTCATCAGGTATTTTTAATGGCTTTGCAGGTTTTTTCCCACTTCTCACTATATCAGGCCATGAGTATAATTCCTTGGCATTCATGTACTTAGGTTCGGGCCATTGAAACCATCCCCTTTCATCATTTTCTACCTTGTTGCCCAAGCACTTTTTTACAATATCCTGTTGAATACCAATCATAAAAAGCCGTTTTCTGTCTTGAGGCAGCCCGAAATCTAAGGAATTTAATATTCTTAGATCCAAGCAATAGTTTTTCTTTTCTAAAGTTTCCTCCAGCTTGGCCAAAAATTTCCGATGTATTTTTGTTTTATACAAACCTGGAACATTCTCAAAAACGAAAAAAGATGGCTTAATGCTGCAAATCCTGTGAATAAAGGTTTTAGAAAGCTTGCCATTCGCGCCATAGCACCCTTTGTTTTTTCCTCCCGAACTGAAATCAGGACATGGAGGGCCTCCTATAATTCCAAAAAAAGAAGGCTTTTTTCCATTAAATGCGCCCCTCAAAATTTTCGGAGAAAATGTATGCTCAATATTTCTTCTTGTAGAAATGCATGCCTTCGTACTTTCTGAAAAAACAGATTTTCTCCACAATGTCATGCCGTAACTGTACATATCCGCAAAAAATTTATCGACCTCATTCGTCCATACTAATTCAAAACCAGCTTGTTCGAAGCCGATATCTAAAAAACCGCCGCCTGTAAAAAATGAAAGTACAGGTATTCTAAAACCCTTTGATTGTCGTCTATTTCTTCGCTTCATACTCAATTATCTAAATAATTTATTTGTTGCGATACTCTTTCATGACCATTAAGAGTAGGCGGGTACTTCAAAACATGAGCATTCTCGCCAGCATCTTGTATTGCTGCAACATCTTCAAGCCACTCCCTAAGAAAACTTTCCGCCCTTGGGTCTTCACCTGTTTTATTAACAAATTTTATCGGATTGCCGAGTTTTAAATAGCGAGGGGTTGAACCAAGCTTGTTTTTTAAGTCCAGTCCTGCTGCAAAACGTCTTATATCAGATACAAAGTCCAGAACAATAACCTTATCTTTCCCAGGGCTTATCCTTAAGCCCCGCCCAAGCTGCTGTACAAAGATTCTCCTGCTGTGCGTCACCCTTTGAAATACTAAGATATTCACATCAGGTACATCGATACCTTCATTGAAAATATCAACCGCACAGATTATCCCAATTATACCATCAGCAAAATCGCATAAAGTTGAGCTGCGTTCTACCAGATTCATCTTCTTTCCATTATAAGTCCCACCGTGTATTACAGCAGCCCTTGTAAAACCAGATGCGTTGATCCTGTCCCTCATTGTAATCGCATGGTCAACTCTTGAGCAGAATACTATTCCCTTTGGGTGTTTAACCTCTCCCCATGTTCTATGGAGGCAATCTACAACAGCATCATCCCATTCTTTGATGAAGAGTGTGCGGTTCAGAGTCCGTGGTGTGACACTTTTAATTTTTGTCAGTTGTTTCCAGTTTATGTTATCTACATGCATTCTATAGTCTATGTTTGTCAGGTAACCTTGTGCCATGCCTTGCACTATATCTATACAGCATAATTTCTCAGTAAAAAATTTCTCAATGTCCTGTTCATCACTTCTCCAGGGAGTTGCCGTCATTCCAAGCAAAAAAGGTCCGCTATGTGTTCCTGCCTTAGTTTCCTCTATTAGATCCACATATGTCGGACTTCCTGCATGGTGTGCTTCATCTATTACTATCATGTCGTAGAGTACAGGTAATTCTCCTGATTTCTTAAGCTCGTTTGACACTGAATCAGTGCAGGCAAAACTGATTATGCTGGATTCCAAATCCCCCCTTTCATGGCCGTTCCACACCGCGGTTCTATGGTACTTCGAAAGAAAAGGCCAGAATGACCGTTCAAGCTGGTACACAAGCTCATTCGTATGAGCGAGCACAAGTACGCGTCTTAATCTTTCAGGATTACTGTCCAGAATCTGGCGTATTGCAGAAGCAGCGACAAACGTTTTCCCTAAACCGGTAGCCATAATTATCATACCGGATTTATTATCCCCCGACATAAAACAGTCCACCGTATTCTTTATCGGGGATTCCTGGTATTTGCGGGGGCGCCTTAAACTGTTACTATTTTCTGGAAGTACGCCCCACTCTTTTTTTAGTTTTGTACAGTCCCAGAGCTGCAGCGGGATACCGCTGGCTTGAAGAGCAACCTGAATGCGATAGACATCTGTAAGGAAAAACCTGTTTGTCGCCAGTACAGGTATTTCCGCCCTGTATCTTCGGGAAGCTTTTAAAACTTCCTCAACAACTTCCTTGCCGATATTCCCTGAGCCCCGGAATTTAACTTGTATGACATAGCGTTTGCCAAATCTATTTGCCAGGACATCTGCGCCCCCATCCCCTGTCCTACCTACAAGCCTGACATCTTCAAACATACCGTGCATCATTAGTCTAGCAACCGCGCGTTCCATCGCTTGCCATGGACCGTATGAGAATAACTTATCACCGATAAAAGACATCGTAAATTCCGTAGTGTTTTAAGCTAAGTATTCCCTTACCATGCGTAAAGTTTGATTAATTTTCTTAATATAGTTGATATCGGGATTCCTGTATCCAGAGAAAGCAATCATATCTTCAAGACACCTTTGGTATTTACCTGCGGTTTCCTCCCTTATCTTTTGCAAGGTTAGGGGATCAGGCACATCTAGTTTTTCGTAGGGTTCTTTCCAGAATTTACCATCGAAAAATTTACCAGGATAACTTGTGAAAAGCCTGACTACCATATCTTCTGGTAAATAATTTAAAAATTCACCGTTTTTAATAAGTTCTTCGTGCCTATGTAAAAGGTTATTTTTATGAAGGTATTCGATTACACGGGACTTTTCAAATGCTTCCATGTTTTCGTATATAGATGGTGCTGTTTCACCAAATAACTGAGGCATGACATCACTAATCTGTTTAAAAAATTCTTTGACCTCTTTTGACACCTCTTCGCTATCGAGTTCTACCCTTTTGCCCCAAAACCCGGAATGGATCAGATAGTATAGATTTGAGTGTGACCATAGGGGCCTGTTGGAGTCCGAAATTCTTCCCTGGTGGAATTGCCATATCCAATTGGCAACTTCGATAGAAATAATGTCTTCGGGTCTATCTTGGTATCTATGATAAAGCGGATGCGTCTGGTCTAGGAAAATATGTATTTCATCGGAAAAACAATGGACTACCGCCGGCAACCTAAGCCCTTCTCTTTGTAATGCGGTGTCTCTGTTTAAGTAATAGGTTTTAAGGTTTAGTGCCGACATGGGAATACCACCAGGAAGACCAATAGAAAAACTTTTATGAGAAAGACTCTCGACAATAGTGGAATTCTCTTTTAAATATTCAAATTTAAAAGTGTCTTTAACTCCACGGGGCAAATTACACCTTCTGCATTTAAAGGCATCTGGTGGATTCCTTCGGGTACAAGAACAACATACCCACTCTCTCTCCTCATCAGGTATCTGACTTTTGTTGCAGTGTGGACATACTGGTGCTGAATGGGCTATATCCTGGCCACATTCTATACATTTTTTAGGAAAGTAAATGTGGCCGCAACGACACTGATCTGCCTCTTTGAGGCATTGTAATCCACAGTCAGGGCACTCTTTCATTTCTGGTGTGGGTCGAATATCTGCTCTTTCAACAAGTGCCCACCATCTAGAATCATCTCTAGGGCCGTAACCGACTTCATTCGTTAAAAACTTTTCGTACAGTTCTTCTTCTTCGATCCTGGTAATGCGGCTAGGTGCGCCTTTGCTCTCATCCCAGTAGCCCATGTACATGTCAGTACGGCCAGCCCTTCTGACCTTTCTATATCCCTGGAAAAGTTTGTAGATAGGCGAATTATTCTCTGGCTCGCCATGTCCTCTTTGAGTTTCTGGTAAGACTGAACTCTCACCGCGTAAGAATTTTATCACTTCTGCCCATTCCGGAGAAGTTCTCTGGAAATCTGTCTTTAGAAAATCTGTTGGTACGTGGTCTATGTGTACTTCACCTATTATGCGCCCGTATATTCCATCAACAGGGTATTCCTTAATTTTCTGCCCTGTATCTTCAGGTGTCCATGTAAAAACCGCTTCCTTTTCATCAATAAGTATTGCCCTGCCATTTCTAATGAAATCCAGACCGAATCTATTTGGGTCATCAAACCGTTGAATGCCTACCCAACCTTTAATTACACACTCCTGGGTTTTTATCTCTTCTGAAGTTCCGCACTTTTTACAAATATCTTCATTAGCAGGAATTAAATCTCCACAAGAATAACATCTTTTTTCTGTCCTTAATCTTTCTTTGAAATCAAACCTCGCGTGGATCCGTCCATGCCCCTTTCTTTCAACATACCTGTTACTTCCCCATGCGCAATGGTGAAAAAGTGGACATCTTCTTCCGTTTATACTTATGTGAAGATTCTTTCTCAATAATGTTGAGTACCTTCGACCCACCTGTTCTACAATCTTAGGTATTCCTATACCGACCAGCTTTTTTATAAAACCATAATTTTGGTTACCTTTCTCCCACCAATCTGAGATTTCTACTTCAACACCTGAAATGCCTTCCGACGGTTTTGGGCAATCATCAACGGGCACATCAAAAGTACCACCTTTAATTAACTCCGGTATATTAATAGTTATGCAAGTAATAATGTTGTCTTCTGTTCGGGCAGTTTTAAAAACTGTTTTCTTGCCCAGTTTCCCTGTTGAGATATTAAAGCCCATGCCAAAAAGACCTAATCGTCCAATTGGCACATTTCCACTATATCCTGCCCTGATAGCATCGTTTGCTTCTTCTTTGCTCAATCCAGGACCGTTATCCCTAACTACCAATCTTCCAATATTCTCGCTTACTTCTGACCTGGTAGGCAAAGTTACATCAATGGTCGGTTTTTTGATTTCAATCCCAAGTTCTTGAGCAGTACCAAAACCATCGATAGAATTGTCAATCAATTCACAAAGTGCATTAACTGGTGGCATCGGATTGTGTGTTATAACTTCGAGTATTCTGGGATTAGGTATAATATTAATTGTTCTCATTTTTTTGCCCTAGAAAAACCTTTTATATTTGCCGGACTATTTTCGTTATCAAAGAATCGCCATCCGGCGTCTTCGAGTATTTTATAAATCTTTATTCTCGCTCTTACTTCTTTCGCCATCGTATATTCTTTATCTAACCCTACCGATTTCTCCACCATATCGCCAGTTCCTAAAGTATCTCTGTGCGATGCAAGCTTCTCAAAAACTCAAAGTTACTACCCCAAATAGAGAAAATCAAGCAGATTTTCGGTAATCAAATATGAAATATGATGGGGTGTGCGCTTGTCAAGCGGGCGTCGGACCACTGAAAAACAGCGTGATTCCAATAATTGCTTTTTGAAAAGAGAATATTCAGGTATGTGTCAGTGAACAAAAGCCCTCTGACATATCAAACTCAATCAAAATGAAAGAGTTGTGCTTCAATATTTGAAGTTTTGAGGGATTTTCCATGTGTTAAGCCAACATGAAAACCGAGACGAGTCCGTAAACTAAGCAGCTTTTTTAAGCCGATACCCATTGATCCGTGTTTCCTGGAATCTATGATGTTCGATATTACACGGAACCGTTTTTGCGTCACGTTTCGGCTTCTCCGGCTTTTTCTCGTAATAGACATCATCTGGTCGAAGACCATCCAATGTCATGTGTGGCCGCCAGATATTGTACCAGCTCTCAAATTCTTTACAGAGAAAGGTCAGATGATCAAAGTCTTTAATGATTGGTACACGCTTGAGCCATTCGTACTTCAAGGTTTTGATGACTCTTTCCGTAACAGAGATGGAACCATGTTTTCCTATAGCTCCAAAGCGTGGTTTCACATTACAACTGTCCAATAGCTCTGCAAAAGCATCTCCAACAAAGACCTTGGCCTGATCTGAAATGATATGTTTTGGCGGACCATGTTTTTGCATAGCATTTTCCAAAGCATTGATAATCCAACCTGCATTGGGACCTTCCAGTGGAGTCACAGACATGACTTTACAGGAAAAATGATCAATCACAACAAAGACATGAATAGGCCAGGGTCCCCAACACAAAACCATTGTGGTGTCGACAGACCAAACGTGATTAGGGTACCAGGCAGGAATGGAAAGGGATTCTGTTTTCTCTTCAGTTTTCTTAGACGTAGCTGGTGATACAGGAGCCTTTCGAGGCATCGGCCTATTGAGAATATTGCGAACCGTAGAGGCTGAGATAAAGATGTTCAGCAGTGCCAGTTGGTTTGCAATCCGAATCCGCCCCCAGTTGATGTTTGATTTTGTTATCTCCCATATCAGAGATGCTATTTCCATGGGTGTTTTTATTTGCTGGAATATTGTTTTGCTGCTGATCTTCGATCTTATGCAGCCACCGGTAGAGGGTAGATCTGGCGAGACCAAAATACTCAGTCACCCTGCGCCTTGGTATCTGGAATGTTTCCATATGCCAGAGGATGAAAACTTCTCTCGAAGAGTGCATCGAGGATTCTTCTGTCTCTTCTTGATCCCTTTTTGAAGGATTGATACCTGCATTGTTAGCTGGTCAACCTTATCGCGAAGAAAGATGATTTCTTTATCTTTGGTGTCCACGTCCATGGCAGCAAGCCGTTTTAGGCTTCGCTTGCGAACTCTTCCTGAGAATCGAGCAGCAAGTAAGGCTGCCTTGATGATAAGTGAGACAGCAGCGCTGATAATATCGAGGTTTTTTGTCATGGCATATATTTCATATCTCAAGGGAACCTTAGAAGTCGATTCAACAGAGGAATTATAGCATTTGATGGTGTAAAATGGGAATCAAGAGTTTAGGAATGTAAATGCTTGCTATCTATGAGGATAAGCAGGTATTCGTAGTGGTCCCATTGTCGCTTGACAGGCGCAGACTGGCCTGCTAACCGCCCAGGAAGGCCTTTTTGACTTTCTCATCACGCAACAGATTCTTGCCAGTATCTTTCAAAACAATTTCGCCAATGCTGAAAACGTAAGCCCTGTGTGCAATCTCCAAGGCTTCTGATGCGTTTTGTTCCACTAATAAAATGCTTGTGCCGTTTTTATTGACTTCTACAAGTTTATCAAAAATCAGCTCGACGTAATTTGGCGATAGTCCGAGCGAAGGCTCATCGGCAAGTAACAACTTCGGTCTTAGCATCAGCGCTCTGGCCATGGCCAACATTTGCTGCTCACCGGTGGAAAGAGTACCGGCTCTTTGTCTTACTCTTTTTTCAAGCTCTGTGAAAAGTGCAAGGACCATATCAATGTCTTTACTTATCGCTGCTTTATCGTTCCGTTTGTAAGCCCCCATTTGAAGATTTTCCAACACTGTCATCGTAGGAAACACCCGTCTGCCTTCCGGAACTAAAGACATTCCTCTTCCAACCAATTCGTCTGTTCTCAAACCTTTGATCTTGTTGCCCTCAAACAAAATCTCACCAGCATCAATACTCCCATCCGTTGCAGTCAACACTCCGCTGACAGCTTTAAGTGCCGTTGACTTACCTGCCCCATTGGGTCCTATCATAGCCACTATCTCTCCCTCTCCCACTTCAAAGGAGACATTCTTAAGGGCTACAACTGCCCCATATCGAGCTGTCAGATTCTTTACCTCAAGTAGCAATTTTTCTTCTCCTGCCTAAATACGCAATGATTACTGCTTCATCTTGTTGTATTTGCTCTGGTGTTCCCTCGGCGATTTTCTTTCCGTAATTGAGAACGATAATCTTTTGGGCTATATCCATCACCGTTTTCATATCATGCTCTATAAAAAGAATGGTCTTTCCCGAGTCTCGAAGTTTACAAATTACCTGTTTCATTTCATTAACCATGCCCGGAAACAGCCCCGCCGTCGGCTCATCCAGAAGCAGAAGTTCCGGCTTCAAGGCTAAGGCTCTGGCTATCTCAAGCAGCTTACGTTGGCCGTGAGACAAATTATCAGCCAATTCATCTTTCTTCCCCATCAACCCGACAAGCCTTAGATACTCAGCAGCATGCTCTGCATTTTCCTTATCCTCTCTTTTCATCGCTTTACTTTGCACAACTGCCGCCCACAAGCTCTCGCCTTTATCATATTTCAACGCAAGCATAACATTTTCCAAGACAGCCATTTGTGGAAATAGTCTGATATTCTGGAATGTCCTCCCAATCCCACCCCGTGCAATCTTGTACGGGCTTAAGGAAGTAATCTTCTTCCCACCGAATAAAACATCGCCTTTATCAGGTCTTAGAAAACCAGTAATCAGATTAAACACCGTTGTTTTGCCCGCTCCATTAGGGCCTATTAGAGCCGTGATGCTACCCTTCTCCAATTCGAATGAAACATCGTCAACGGCTTTGATACCGTCAAACTCTTTGTTCAAAACTTTTACAGACAAAATGTTCTTCTCATCAGGCATTCTTTATTTCCACCGATACCTTCCCAGAATCCCTTGTGGCCGATACAGCATAAGAACAATCAGCAGCAGCCCATATATCATCTGTCTTAGCGGTGCAGCCACAGAGCTTGGCATGCCAAGAAATCGCAGTAACTCCGGGAATATGACAAGTATAGCTGCCCCAACGAAAGAGCCGCCCAGACTTCCCATACCGCCAAAGACAACCATCAAAAGAATCGCTATAGATTCCATCACTGTAAAACTCGATGGGTCTATGAAAGTGATGTAATGGGCGTAGAGGCTGCCCGCGATACCTGCAAAAAAAGCACCTATGACGAAGACCATAATTTTATGCTTATTTACATCTTTGCCCATTGCCAGCGTAGCTATCTCGTCCTCCCTGATGCCCCTCAGTATCCTCCCAAAGGGCGACTTTACTACTCTGCGAATGATAAAGTATGTCAGAAAAACAAAAAAAGCGACCAGAATCAAGTAGGTCCACACACTTGATAGTTGAATTCCAAAAAAAGAAAATCCAGGTATCCCCGGCAATCCCATTGGCCCGCGTGTAACCGACATCCAGTTCTTTGCGACCGAATAAACAATTACACCCAATCCAAAAGTCGCAATAGCTAAATAATCGCCTTTTAGCCGCAGTGAAGGAGCCCCAATAACCACCCCTAATATTGCCGCGACACAAGCACCTACAAGCAAACCAATCCACGGCGAAACTCCATAATTCAGAGCAAGAAGTGACGAAGCATAAGCACCAACACAGGAAAAGGCGGCATGACCTAATGCGGCTAAGCCGGTGTACCCCACGACAAGGTTCAGGCTGAGTGTCAGAATGATGTAAATGCCGGTTATAACCAAGATGTGAAGCAAATATTCCATTATGTTACAGCCGCTCTCCCTTTGGTTTTATTCCCATAATGCCGCCGGGTCGTACCAATAAAAAAACAATCAAAATTATAAAAGCGATACAGTCCTTCCAACCTGCTGAAATCTTCCATATACCAAGATTCTCAGCAATTCCTAAAAACAGTCCCCCGAACATTGCCCCAGGAATACTGCCGATACCGCCGATGATGGAAGCGATAATACCTTTTAATATCGCATTCATTCCCATTGTTGGCTCTATGTTCGTCTCTAATGAGATAAGTATCCCCGCCGCCCCGGCTAATGCCGAGCCGATAGCGAACGCAGCAAGAATAATTCTTTCCGGATTGATGCCCACGATACTTGCAGCCAATGGGTCGTCCGCGACCGCCCGCATAGCCTTGCCTAACTTGGTCTTCTTAATGAACAGCCACAGACCTAAACACAGAGCTACTGACGTTGCGAGGATAAGTATCTGTGTATCTGTAATCACCGCTCCAAAGACATGGTGGCCCTCTTTCACCGGCCCGATCCTTATAGTAAGGATCTGCGCACCGTAAATCAGTTGCAGCAGGTTCTGAATGAATATAAAAACGCCGAAAGATGCGATAAGAAAAACCAAATTAGGAGCTTTGCGTTTCCGCAACAGCCGATAGACTAACCGATCAATAAGAACACCGATGACCCCTGTAAGAAATACTGTTAAAAAAAAGGAGACAATCGGATTAAGACCAAGCGATATTATCAGTGAATATGCAATATACGCCCCAACCGCATAAACAATCCCATGCGCAAAATTAAAAAACTTCACAGTGCGATAAATAACAGCAAACCCAAGTGCGATAAGTGCATAAATACAACCTGCGATTATACCATATAAGATGATCTGAAGGAGCATGCCTAAACCTTTGGTAGTTCTTTGATAAACTCTGCTCGTATTTGTTCTACAAATTCTGTGGGGATTATTTCAGTTTCCTCCCTGAAGGGACAGAAATACGGCGGATCGTATTTTTTCGCTTCTGTAAACCGCTGCCAAATATCCGACAAAGGCTCCTCTCTGGCGTTTCCTAGCAACTTGAAGCTACCAGGACAATGAAAGACATTCCCCTGATTGGTGACATATAACCCATTACCAAGCTGGGTACACACAAGGCCTCCAATAAACGGAGATATGTCGGAAAAAGGAATATTATTCTCAATGTTAAATGTGTAAATATCTTGGTATAGCTTCTCTTTTTGTGCGAGTGTAATATCATAATCCTTATTTTTAAAGTACATATCACACGGCATTGAGATAACAACGTCCTCGTATAAGTTGTGCTTGGTTCGCAGGGAATAAATATCCATGATCTCATGGATATTGTATGAACTAACATTTACCTCTAATCCCAATCGCGTAGGGTTATGTTTGTTGAAATCAAGACTAAGAAGTAAATCCAGAGCTTTGTTTCTGGTTGCTGTATAGCCTTTCTTTCCTACGATTTTATCCTGAACATCGGGTTTTAAGCTATCTACTTTCAGAAAGACAGACATCCCCACGTCATACATCCACTCAGCCAACTCCCGGCTCGTCATACCTCGCTTCCTGCGGCATCGTGCGTCGTCACCCAGCAAAGTCCCTGACGTAAACAGGACAGTTATGATTCCCTTGCTCGCGATATACTCCATCGCTTCTACAAAGTTGTCCTCTTCGGTAATTTCCCCGCCGCCTATCATTTTGAAGGATTTGACTCCAATATCCGCTGCTTCGTCAACAATCCGCTTCCATTGTCCAAAGGTAAGCAAGTCATCCGGTTCATCACGCGAATCCTCCGAACGGTAGCAATAAACGCACCGCAAAGGACAGCGCCCCCCAAACTCAAAATCCATAGTAAGGAGCCTGCAGTTCTGGTTAGCTTCTTCAATTGCCGTAGGCTCAAAGTACCAACCATGAATTCCGTTTATATGTTTTGATGCAAACATTTAAGCCGATACTCCCTTATTGCCAGAAATTACATACACGTCGTGACTATGGTATTTCCCGTGATGATACTCGGGTACTAATAATCGGTCGACTATTATATTTTCCAAGCCTGCTTTTTCAAATTTAGGCTTGATGCTTTCAGATAAGTGTGAAAACACAAGATTTTCTTCCTTCTTATACGGACGGCCCATTTCCTTGGATTGTTCCGCTAGGAAAGCATGGCACGTCCATCCCCCTTGGGTGAGCGAAGCAAACACAGACCTTAATAGCTTATCCAACTCATCGGTAGGTACAAAATGCAAGAATTGATGACTGTATATAATATCATAAGTAGCCTCAGTAAATGATCCATTAGAATCAGCGAGAGCATCCCCGCACTCAAATTTAAGCTTACTATCAGTATAGCATTTCTTTCCGGCCTCTATCGCCACTTTACTTATATCCAGCACCATGACCGACTTTACTCCAGCCTCATCGGCAAGCGATGCCGCATCCCTTCCTGAGCCACCACCTATATCCAATATCTTGAGTTTTCCTTTGTGTTTCTTTTGTTTTTCGCGCCACATTTTGTCCCTTTGCTTATTGACTATGCGACATAGTATACTCTCTTCCTTGCCATAAGGAAACTGGCTCTCGCGGTATTCGTCATTGAATATGCTGGTAAGCTGTTTCTGAATCACTGCAGTTACTCCTTAAAGACCTGCTTTTATTGGGCATCTTTGTACAAGAAGTCAATAAATGCACGGATCGCCTGCCATGGCTTCGATGAAACATACGTATCATGCCAACCAAGATCCATCCGGTTGAAATCTCCTCCGACAAAACCAGAAAGGCATCCTCGCCAGTCAATATTGGGGTCGTCATCTTTTTTCACTCCAATGGCAAATATATCTACTGGAATATGCCGATTGAAGAATATCTCGTGCCATTTTTTCTTCTTATCTTTGTCTATATCGATCTCGCGATGTCCTTTTTGAACTGCGGTCAGCATTGCATGCCACATCCTGTCCTGCTCAGGAAATGCATTCGTTAGCTCGTCCTTATTATCTGCAACGAATTTGTTAATTAAATCCAATTTCAGGCATTTCTCCTTGTAGTCGGATATGTTGGGATGATATAAGGTCTTAAATATATCTATTGCACATATGGGTGTCTTGCTGATACACTTTGGATATGGAAAGCGATTGGATTTGTCAACAGAAAGTTTTTCAGCGTATTTGGGGTGGTCAAGTTCGTTGACGCTGTGGTCAGGTGTAATTTCGTACAAATCTCCCTGAACATCCTCATTTTCAGTGCCAGCAATCCAGTCTTCTTCAGTTAAAATCCCATCTGAACGCTCACCTGCATTAGCGTTTCCAATTGCATCTTTATTTTCTAAATAAATGCAACAGCGTCGAAACAGAAACTTTTTACCTCCGTCAATCGCAAAACTCATCATGTGGCCCATATCCTCTTTGCCATCCTCCCGCAACTGGTAGATGACTTTTCGCGTCTTCTTGCGACACTTATCCCATTCATTAAGAGCGCTTGTCATATACCCAAAAAGCTCTTCTGGCATGAGGTATTTATCAAGCCGCATAGTAAGCGTGGTGAAATAAACAATTTTAAACTTTGTGTTCCCACCTCTGGAGTCTCTTTCATTTTCAAAAAACTCATTTTTCAAGCTGTACAGTTGGTCCACAATGGCAGCCATTGTCCCGAAATTTGCTTGCACCTCATTGACCGTATTTTTATTCGGCCGTTGGCAATAAGAGTTCAAAAACTCGATTGCTAATTTCCGCTGGATAAAACCGGTAGATTTCTGAGCCACATATGGAGTCAGCGAGTCGATAATTTGAGTGCTAAGATCAACACCACACTTTTGATAACATTCCCAAATATCTTGTTTAATATCATGCGCATTACAGTTTGTCCTGAAATCCTTTTCTTTGTCCTTATGCGCTATCCATATACTCAGTGCGCTTTGAGTCTCTTTCAAATCTTTGGTGTTTCTTTCTATGCCAACAAGTATATTCTTTAGGTCATCCTGAATGCTCTCGACTTTTTCCGTTTGCCCCGTAAGCTTTTTTCCCACTTTCAATAATTTCTTGCGATCATCTTTGAGCTTCAGAAAAACCAACAAAATGAAGTCTGTCAGCATCGTAAGGAAGAAAATAGCTACCAGGTTTTGCAAGCCACCTTCGGTCAGAAATTTTTTCATGTACTCTGCGAGAGTAAGCTTTTCCGCGTCTTTGCCAAACTTGATCCACTGATCAAGTAAGGTGTAGAAGAACCCCAAAGCAAAGACCCAAAACCATATATTTCTTAAGCGTGTTAGTGCCAGTTTATTCTCTTTATCCTCTTTGTCCTCGCCTGAGTCTTCTTCCTCTCTGGTTGCTTCACGCACAAAAACCAGCCAAATAAGTAAAGCAAGGGAGAAATATGCTGCGGAAGAAATAAAGAACGGTAATGGCTGATATTTCTCGACGATGAAGCAGAAGAAGAATATTGCGAGCAGAGCCATACAAGCATCTATTGACTTATATTTCGATTCCTTCATTCGCCGAAGACATGACTTTAGCAATAACCACAACTCATCTGCGGATTTGCGTATCTTGCCGGGACTTTTGGATGTGTCAGCATTATCAGTCACAATCTTATTTTCCTGACGTGCGGTGTATTAAATCGCTTTAACCTCAGATTCCTACCGTGCCAATACAAACTCACCGTCTTTGACAACATACATATAGAATTCTTTGTCAACCTCGCCGAATTCATCGAAGTTTGTGATGCCGGTAATTCCCTTGTAGTCCTTTAGGTTGTAAATTGCGTTCTTAATGCTCTCCGAATCATAGTCTGCCTTGCTCAATACAAATGTAATTAACTTTGCGGCTTCAAAGGCATATGCGGCGTATACTGTAGGCTTCTCATTGTACTTAGCAACGAAATCATCCTCGAATTTACTAATCAGTTCATCGCTGACACCGAAACCCATTGCCATTAGGGTATAATATGTATCCTCTGCTGCATTACCGGCGATTTTGATAAGATCCGGTGAATAAGAACCGTCTCCGCCAATAAAAGGCACATTCAATCCGAGTTCTTTTGCTTGCCTTAGGATTAACCCTGTTTCACCGGCCTGACCTGGGAAATATACAATTTCCGGTGTCGTCTGCTTTATTTTTTGTAGCGTGGAGCGGAAGTCCTTTTGGCCTGGAGAAAACCCCTCATAGAATAGAATTTGTCCGTCGATCTCTTCATATGCCTTCCTAAATTCAGCAGCCAGACTTACACCATATTCGTCATTCACATAATAAACCGCCACGGTTTTCTTATTGAGTTCATTTTTCGCAAATCGGGCTGCAGTTGTCCCTTGAGCCTTGTTCGGTGGCACAATTCGAAAGACATAATCTCCGGCATCTCTTATAGCATCCGCTGTGGCGCTTGCTGATAAAAGTACTGTTTTGTTACGTTCTGCAATGGGGGCGATTGCCAGAGTTACCCTCGAACTAAAAGCCCCAATAATGATCGGGACCTTATCTATGTTGATTAACTTGTTGATGGCTTGAGTTCCCACTTTAGCGTCAATCTGGCTATCTTCATAGACTACTTTAATCTTCTTGCTGCCGAGCATGCCGCTGTTATTCGCCTGCTCAATAGCCAAATCGATCCCTTGTTTTGTTTCTTTGCCGTATGTAGCAACCTCACCGCTGAGAATCGTAATACACCCGATCTTCAATTCGTTCTTGTCTTTCTTCGAGCAGCCAAAGCTAAATAAGAGTAAGACCAGAAAACCTAACGTCAGTAATTTGTAGCTGGCAGTTAAATTCGTAAAGCGTTTCATTTTATGCTACCTCCTTGTTTACAAAAATACGTTGGAACTGTTTAAATAACCAATATTATGAGAAACATTCAAGTCAAACGCGTAACACTTAATACTTCTCGCAGTATAATTTGCACCATTCATTTTATCCACTATAGATACCATTTCAACAATATTTTGACGCAAAGTGAAAAAATTTCGGGGTAAAAACACTATTTTTCTATAACCGCCAATATAACTTTCGGCTTTTTTTGTGTCTTTTACTGACACGCAAAGTCACAAGGTGGCACACATAAGAGCCTATCCGGATAACCGAGTCGTTATGAGGCCGAGCGAAAAGTCCGAGGCCAAGGCGGCAGGCCAAAAATGCTCGGAGGCGTGGTTTTCTCCACGTTGAGAACATTTTTGGCCGACAACGCAGGCATCGGGCTTTGCAGCCGG
>SDBU01002106.1_pt1 | contig 27093 bp, 19 predicted proteins | sample 2277071 | NCBI WGS metagenome assembly SDBU01 (sample SAMN10397929, study PRJNA504765) | marine sediment metagenome | isolation source: marine sediment core GS08_GC12, 126 cmbsf | place: Arctic Ocean: Gakkel Ridge, Loki's castle | collected 2008 | reverse complement strand
AAAAGACAAGCAGATGAAAAAGCAGCCGAGGACTCCACATCGCTCTCAAGACCTCGATAGACCTGCATAAGGATAAAATCTTGAAAATTTTTCATTATCAGTATCATTTACATTGAATATGTTAGCTCCGATTTTAATGCGAAATATTTTCTTTATATTGCTCTCAATTTCCAAGTTTCCTTTGAGAAAGTCAATTTTTTCATTTTTGTCATCTCGGTCGAGAAATTCCCCGTCATATGAGACTTCACCCTTTATTATTGAATTTCCCGCTATTTTTTTCACAGAAAACCTTCCGTTAAAACCTTTTTCCGAAACCTCCTTAATATCATCTACTTTTCCAACCCTGCCTCCTGCCTCTATACCGATATCCCATGAGGGCAGATTCCTGAAATTTATCTGATATGTTCCACTAAAAAATTTAACATCCCTTTCAATATTAATAAAATCAGGATGCTGTGAACCATAAAATTTAAACATTTCCTGAGAATAATTCAGATTTAAGTTTCCTGTTATTCCCTCTAAAAATTTATGAAAATCATTAAAATTCAAGCCTCCAAAATACATATCGGCATTTTCCTTAAAGCCGCTTGTCTTCCTGAAATCTCCATTGAATAAAACCTCATCCTTTTTATAAACCTTTTCAATCTTCGCTCCAGTGTTAAATTCATTATATCTACCGTAAGTTAAGTAAAACAAGTTCCCTTCTTCAAACATAGGTATATTTATTGTTTTTGTATATTTATCACCAGCACCCTCAAACGGCTTTTTTAGTTTAACCTCCGGAATATCTTTAACTTTTTCTTCCCGGCTCTTTACAGCATCCGGATCAGATTCCAGTCTCTTCTCTCCCGGCTCTAATTTTATCTCTTCTTTACCTGTAATGATGAATTCTTTCATATCGATTACAGGGAGAGTTTTTTCTTTTTCAGGTTCCTTCTCTATTTCTTCTTTTGTTTCAATCCTTTGAGGAGCAGGTACAATCTTCTTTTCAGTATTAGTTGAATCTTGAGAATAAGAATGTTCATAAACAAAAGCAAGAATTATTAAGGGGAAAACTATAATTTTTTTCATATTTTTTCTTTTCCTTTTAACCGCAGAGGCGCAAAGACGCAGAGGATAATAAAAGTTATTTAATATATTAATATTTCATAATGCAAAGGCAAAAAGTCTAAAATCTAAAATTTTGAACAGAAAAGAATTTGATTTATCAAATTCAATAGGATTGATATGATATTTTAAAAAAATTACTTTTTACCGCTGCATCATTTCATATTAAAATATTTTTCTCTGTTTCTCTGCGTCTCTGCGGTTAATTTATACATTGCTGAACTTACTGCTTTTTAATGTTGTCGATTTTTTCCTGTGCGATAGAACCGAATTCGTCTTCTTTATGTTTTACTAAAACCTCATTATACAACTTTACTGCTTCGTTATGTTCTCCGAGGTTCTCCAGGCATTCGCCTGCTTGTAATAATGAATTTGTTACCCATTTATCATAAGCCGGATAAATATATTTGACTTTCAAAAACTCTTGATATGCTTCCCGCAGAGCATCTTCCAATTTTCTGATTTCCCCTATATGAAATTGCGCTTCCGCTGCTATCTCATCTATCCTTTCCTTAATTATCCCGTTAAAAAGCTTAAGAGCCTCATTATAATTATTTTCCTTTATATTAATAATTCCCAGTGCATTTTTACTTTTATCGGCTATAATACTACCGGGACCCCGGGATATTACATCGGAAAATAAAACTTTTGCCTGTTCCAATTCTCCCATATTATTATAAGCAATCCCCTCTTCATATATTGCCTCAATAATTGATTCGGAATCCGGATATCTCGATTTTAGATTCTGATAAGTGAGAAGTGCAGCTGAATAGTCCTGTATTTTTGAATAAATTTTTCCAATTCTCAAAAAAGATTCAGGAGCAAGAGGATGTCTTGAATATTTCTCCACCACTCCTGTATATGATTTAATTGCAAGGTCATTTTGATCAAGTTCTTCCTGAGACCTGCCTATCCAATAATATGAATCAGGAACGGGTTTACCGGTTGAAAATTTACTTATTAATATTCTGTACTCATTAATCGCCATCTCAAATTGCTTTTCCCCAAAATAAAAATCTCCCTTCTTTTTTTGAAGCTCAACATTCAACTTGTTTTCGGGATATTTTTCCATAAAATCTTCCAGACTCTTCAAAGCTTCATCAGATTTGCCCATTTGCCGGTAACAATAAAATATGCCGTTAATGGCATCTCCAATCCGATTACTTTCGGGATAGTTTATTAGTATCTTCCGATATGAATCAACCGCATCCTGATATCTGCCAAGATTATAATAGCTATCGCCTATTCCATAAAACGAATCATCGATTAATTCACTTTCAGGATATTTAACCTCAATCTTTTTAAATTCTTCGATGGCTTTTAAAAAATCCGGCTTGCTAAAATATGATTCCGCAATTAAAAATAGAGTATCATCTTCATAATCAGTCCCTGAAGCAAGACCCAGTAAAAAATTTCCCTCTTCTATGGCAGAATCATAATCTTCCAGACGATTCAGGCACTGAGCAGTTCTATAACTGGCAAGTACTTTATCATCAATAACTTTTGATGTTTTGGAAACAATCCGGTAATAATTTACAGCTAACGTAAATTCTTTTTTTGCAAAATAACTGTCTCCCAACTGAAAGTTAGCATCCAAAAGCATTTCCGAATTCTCCGGGTATTTATTCACAAGAATTTTAAAATCAGCGATAGCCTCGTCTATATGTTCTAATTTTAAATAAGAATACCCTCTTCCATAATAAACATTAGCAATACGTTCATATTTAGGAAAATTATTGATCAAAGAAGTATATGATTCTACAGCATTTTTATAATCCTTATTCTTATAATAGCTTTCTCCTGCCCAATACCAGGAATCCGCAGCAAATTCTCTATCTGAATATTTCTGTGCGTATTCCCTGTATTTATCAGCAGCATCATTATAATTACTCATCAGGAAACTGCAGTAGGCTGTTTGATAAATGGCTGAAGATACAAGTTCTATATCGGAATTTCCATTAATAATTTCATTATATAAAGCAATGGCATCTTTAAGACTGTAGGTATTATCTTCAGAATTCAGTGAAATATAGCATTCCGCAGCCATCTTAACAGCTTTAAAATAATAATCACTTTTAGAATAATTATTTTTTAATCCTAAAAAACTTTCAAGCGCAGATTTATAGTCTTTTTCTTCATAATAACCGATAAGACCTGCTTCAAAAAGTGCTTCGTCTGCCAAATCACTCGAAGGAAATTTTGAAGCTAACTCATAGAATATTTTTTTTGCCGCACTAAAATTTCCAGCGTTTTTTAGTGCTTCCCCCCCTCTGAATAAACTTCTTAATCCAAGATTACTGCCGGTTTCTCTTTTATAAACTTCATCAAATGATTTTACAGCATCAGTATATCTTTTTTCATTATAAAAAGTCGAACCCATATAATACATCGACTGATTAACAAGAGGGTCGTCCGGAAATTTGTTTATGAAAAGTACATAATTTTCTCTTGCCTTAGCATTATCCCCAACATTATAATATGAATCTCCTAAGAGGTATAATTTCTTGGAAAGATAACTTTTGTCGAGTGATTTATCTTTTTGAAGAATATCGATAATTTGTTTATAATCTTCCAACAAATAAAGAGATTCACATAGATTCATTGTAATCTGTGGTGCAAGAGGGCTTTCGGAATGTATTTCAAGAAACTTTTTATAAATTGCAACTGCATCATTATGCTTATCTATTTTCTGATAAACATATCCCGAAGAATATAGAGCAAAATCAACAACAGCACTCTGGGGATGGTTTGTAACAACATCATTGTAATATTTCATCGCTTCATCATAATTCTGTTGATAAAAATACGAATCTCCTATCCAATACTTCGCTTCACCTATAAATTTACTTTCAGGATATTCAGAAATAAAGCTGCTTAGTTTATCGATAGCCTCCTGATAGTCCTTATTTCTGTAATAAGATTCTCCGATTCTGTAGCTTGTATCATCCGAATACGAACCAAATGGATATTTTACAGAAAACTCTTGAAATACTCTAATTGCGTTCTTATATTCTTTAAGGAAAAAATGACACTCCCCCAGTTTAAACATAACGTCTTCAATCTTTGTGCTTTGAGGATGGTCATTCAAAAACCTCTCTAATCTCATTTTTGCAATTTGATAATTACCGTCTCTGTAGAGCCCGTCTGCAAAAACATAATCTTTCTGTTCCTGAATCTTGTCAGTTTGAGCTGAAATACTTAAAAAAACTGAGGATAAAATAAAAAATGATATAAGTATATGTTTCAATTTATTAAATACCTCATAATTTTTAATGATTTCTATTTATATCTTTTAAATATAACATATTTATATAATATTTTCAAGAAATAAATAACAAATTACAAATTTAAGTAGATATAAGTATAACTTGATTTTATCGTTTTTTTTCTACAAATTGTGAAAATAATTTATGTCAGAAGCATTGACTGTTTCCTGCAGAGTCTTAAATTATTTACACTTTACATATTGTTAAAATTGCTATTCTCCTGCTTTTAAGTCATAATTTATTTGAAAAAAATGTTGTCTAACTGCGTTTGTAGTGACAAAAGTAAATTTGTAAAAGTTTCTAATTTAAGTTAAAATTATTACTGCTTATTTGAAAAAATGAAAGAATTTGACAGGCTGATAGGAATAATGGAAAAGGTGAGGAAGAACTGTCCCTGGGATAAAAAGCAGGACCATTCATCTCTGATGCAGTATCTCCTTGAAGAAACATACGAAGTTATAGATTCGATTGAACAGAAAAATGACGAAAATCTAAAGGAAGAACTTGGCGACCTTATTATTCAAATTATCTTCCATTGTTTGATTGCAGAAGAAAGACAGAAATTTAAATTGCAGGATGTCCTTACGGGAATAAGTGAAAAATTGATTAGAAGACATCCTCATGTCTTTGAATCTTTAAAGGTTGCTGATGAATGCGAAGTTTTAAAAAATTGGGAAAAGATAAAATTAAAAGAAGGTAAAAAATCAGCCATACAGGGAATTCCAAAAACTCTTCCTGCTCTGCTGAAAGCATCCAGACTTCAATCAAAAGCTTCGAGAGTGGGTTTCGATTGGAAAGAATACAAAAGTGTATTAGAAAAGGTCGAAGAAGAATTAGATGAGTTAAAAAATGCCGCTGAAAATAATGGAAGTAAAGATAAAATAGAAGACGAACTGGGTGATCTTTTGTTTTCAATTGTTAATTTGTCCAGATTCCTAAAAATTAATCCGGAAGATGCCCTCCGTAGGACTATCAATAAATTTATTAAAAGATTTTCTTTAATTGAAGAGGAAATCAATAATCAGGGAAAAGAACTTACAGATGTTTCACTTGAAGAAATGGATAAAATCTGGGAAAAAGCAAAAAAAATTGAGTAAATATTGCCTATTTCTATATCCCTGTCTTATAGATATTGATAATCGAGCAAATAGTCTTGAAGATAATTTATAAATGAATCAAGCACTTACATTGTAAAGAAATTATATATTCAAAAATATAAGTCCTTTGCTAATTAATTGTAAATAATGCTTTAGGGGCGGCTTATCGTACCGCCCCTTTACATTAGGAACAATCCTTAAATTAGTATAGAAAAATTAAGTTTCAACAAATCTTTAGATTAAACTCAGCCTTTATCAAACAAGCATAACGGAAATTAATGATGGATATGCCGGTGCAGTCATACTTAACAATATGTTTGTTTATAATAGAGATGACGGCATAGAAATTCGCCTGTCCTCGATTACACAGGCAATTATAGGTAACAACACATTTGTTGGAAACGGCAAAAGTGATGTTAGTCCGAATTATTCCGAAGAAGAGCTTTCGAGACGAACACGTCCTAGGACTGCTGAATTCTCAATTCAGTCGGGAAATAAAACATTACAGTCGGAAATCCCTGTTGAAACTCCCAAATTAGTGGGACTCATCGATGTTAAGCCAAGCATTGACGGGACTAACTTCAGAGATTTAGAAGGAATCACTGCTTTTGGAGACTATCTTTTTATCGGTGACGATAACAGCAGGGAAATTTTTACTGTAAACCGCTTTACAGCGAGAGTGGAATCACGAGTATCCACCGAACCCTTCCCGGGTACAGAAATAACATTAAAAGGACCTGAGGGTCTTTCTCTGACAAAAATGAAAATAAAGGGAAAAGACGTTTTAGCAGTTAGTGATGATGAAGGTGGTTTTATACATTATTTTCAATTTAATCCACCTGTTATCGAAAAACTCTTGAGTTCGATAGAGATTAATAGTATAGCAGGTGATCCTGAAGGGATTGAATTTGTCGGGTCAAAGTTGTATTTTCTCTATGGGGGTAATAATATTATTATGGTAAACAGTTCTAATTTGAAAAAACATCCGGATTTTCCTAAATCAATTTCATTTAACGGATTTTGGAATCATATTGCCGGTATATGCAAATATAAAGATAACCTGTTATTAACCTCCGCAGGATATGATGGAAAAATAAAACATAATGGAGAGAGTATTCTTTTTTCTGCCGATGAGCAAATAAATAAAATCCTGAAGGTATGGGATATTGCCCCTTATACAAATGACCCGCGCGGTGTAGCAGAAATTGACGGGTTGGTTTACATTGTGGACGGGATGGGTCATGGAAAAGATGTCGAAACCGGCTTATTAAATAAGGAGGGTCTTAAGATTCTAATATTTGACATAGAGATAAACCGGGATATTAAAGAATATTATCATACACTTCCTCTCCGTATCAGATAAGTTTTATTTTTTGATGACACGGCAAATTGATTCCTGCCTCCGTGAATTTTGCACACCTATTACTTACTTTTGTTCACAGTAACAATAGTGAGATTGGAAAACCGTTAAAACGGTTATGTGATTTTGCGGTCATTCTATGTACCCCTCGATAAATCGAGGGGTTAATGATGTGCTATATCCCATTTACCCCTGACTTTAGTCAGGGGTAAAACTATTTCTGAAAAAAAACTTAACGGTTTTTACATTGATCTTGAGTTGTGCAACACTCACCTCCGCAGGAATGACAATGTAAAATATATTATCTTTTATCTAAATTAAGTTTATAAATCTACTTATTCAGTAGTCTCAAGAAATATTTAATTATTTTTTTAAAAAAAATAATCTTTTGATTTTTATAAAAAATATTATTACTTTTAACAATTAATTTAAATGATTTTATCCACTCAAGCCGGTTAAATTACAAAATAGCTGTGGATTTGGTGTTTAGCTGAACTTACAATGGACTTACATAATTCATTAAAAATAAATAAATATTATTATAAAAAATGCTGAATGCTTTAAAACTAAAAAGAAGTTTCAAGGGTGGTGTTCACCCGAATGAAAATAAGCAATATACCGAATCAAAGCCTACGGAAGAACTCCCCCTGCCTGAGAAGGTAATAATCCCGCTTCAACAGCACCTTGGCAGACCGTCAAAAGCCATTGTAGAAAAAGGAGCTAAAGTAAAAGTTGGAGACCCGGTAAGTGAAGCGGATGGATTCGTATCTCTTCCCTGCCACGCATCGGTATCGGGAACTGTTAAATCTATTGAACCTCATATTCATCCCCTTGGTGAAAAAATTCTTTCTGTAATTATTGAAAGTGACGGTGAAAATCAACATTCTGATAGTATTAAATTTAATCCTGATTATATGAATCTCTCCGGCGAAGAGATGAAAAATCTGATTTATGAATCCGGAATTGCCGGGATGGGAGGAGCAACATTTCCAACCCACGTAAAACTTTCACCACCTCTGGAAAAAAAGATTGACACGGTCATTCTTAACGGTGCGGAATGTGAACCTTTTCTGACAGGCGACCATAGACTGATGCTCGAGGAAACTGTAAACATCATTAACGGCTTCAGAATTATCATGAAAATTCTGAATGTGAAGAGAGGAATAATCGGTATAGAAAATAATAAGCCCGATGCAATCAGTATTATGAAAAAGGTTTCTGCTGAATTTCAAGAGTTAAATGTTGTTTCGCTGAATGTTAAATACCCACAGGGTGCTGAAAAACAGTTGATTTATGCACTGACCGGCAGAAAGGTTCCTGCAGGTAAACTTCCGATGGAGGTTGGATGCGTCGTTCAGAATGTGGGAACAGCAAAGGCTGTTTATGATGCAGTGGCTTATAAGATGCCGCTAATCGATAGAATTGTCACGGTAGCAGGCTGCATAACTTATCAGAAAAATTTAAAGGTAAAAATCGGAACCCCGTTAAAAGATTTAATCGATTATTGCGGGGGTTTTGAATGTCCGCCAAAAAAGATTATTATGGGCGGGCCAATGATGGGCATTGCACTGCATTCGCTCGATACTCCTGTTATTAAAGGGACGTCCGGGATTGTATTGCTGAGAGAAGACCAGGTAAATTTGGGAAAAACCACAGCCTGTCTGAACTGCGGGAAATGTGTCGAAATATGCCCGATGAACCTGATGCCGAATGTTATTTCCGGATACTCAAAATATAATAGATGGGAAGATGCAAAAGAAGCTTTTTCACTTGATTGTATCGAATGCGGCTGTTGTTCATATATATGCCCCGCAAAAATAAATCTCGTTCAGAATATAAAATATGCAAAGTTCAAAATTATGCAGGAAGCTAAAAAGTAATTTAAGATGGATCCACGTATTACACAGTTTTCACGGACTAAAGAAAGAAAATATATATTATTTGTAAATATTTAGTCATTTTGAACCTAACTAATTTCGCATAATTAAAAGATTAACCACAAAAATCTATGGAAGAAAAAAACGTAGCTCAGGAAACTTTATCAGCTTCATCCGCTCCACATATTAGAGCCGAAGACAGTACTCAGAAGATTATGTTCAGCGTTATAATCTCCCTAGTTCCGGCACTTTTAGGCTCGGTATATCTTTTCGGAATAAGAGCGTTGTGGCTTACGTTCCTTGCAGTCGTAACGGCTGTAACTGTGGAATGGATAATTCAAAAATTCAGAAAGGTCGAAATTACGGTTTCTGACGGGAGTGCAATTGTTACAGGTATTCTTTTAGCCTTCAATTTACCATGCGGTGTTCCCTGGTGGATACCTGTTATAGGTTCATTTTTTGCTATTGCAATCGGAAAACAGACGTTCGGCGGATTAGGTTTTAATCCTATGAATCCGGCACTTCTCGGGAGAGCATTTTTACTTGCATCCTGGCCCGTTCACATGACTACAGACTGGACCGCTCCTCTATATGGCACTAAATCCGGCGTTTCAGTTGTTACGGAAGCTACCCCTCTCGCAGCATTAAAAGATGCAATTAAAAATCTGAATGTCGAAGACAAAGCCCAGCAGGCTGTTGAAACCATAGCCGCTCTTAAGGGTTCTTACGGAAACATTTTTTGGGGCAAAGTAAGTGGATGTATAGGAGAAACCTCTGTTATACTGCTTTTAATCGGGGCTGTATATCTTTTGTATAAGGGATACATAAATTACAGAATCCCTTTTTCCTATATTGGAACTGTAGCACTGCTTATATGGATATTTGGCGGACCGGAAGGATATTTTACCGGTGATGCATTATTTCATATTTTAGCAGGCGGCTTAATTCTTGGTGCGTTTTTTATGGCAACCGATATGATTACTTCCCCTTCTTCCTTAAAAGGTCAATGGGTATTCGGCATCGGGTGCGGTGTAATAACTGTTATAATTCGTCTCGTTGGCGGTTACCCGGAAGGAGTATCATATTCGATTTTACTGATGAATCTTACAACTCCTCTTCTGGACAGATATTTGAAACATAAACCTTTCGGGAGTTAATTATATATGAAAAATATAATAAAACTTTCATTAATATTAGGATGTTTCTGTGCTGCTGCGGCTTTTTCATTAGCCGGGGTAAATAAAATAACAAGACCCCGGATAGAAATGGAAAGAAAAAGAGCAATAAATGAAGCTTTAAAATTTGTACTGCCGGGTTCGGAAGTCATAAAAGAAAATAATGTTCCGGACGGAAAAAAATATTACAGTGGATTTGCTACTGAAGATACAACTCAAACTCCTGCAGGATATGCATTTATTACTTACGGGCAGGGATATTCAAGCCGAATACAAACTATGGTCGGTATAAACAATGACGGTGTCATTGAAGAAATTTCGATTTTATTTCAGCAGGAAACACCGGGACTGGGAGCAAAGGCAACTGAAATAAGACCGGGAGAAAAAACTCCCTGGTTTCAGCAGCAATTTGCCGGAAAATCTCCCTCGGATATAAAAGTCGATAAAGATGACGGTGAAATTGTGAGTATCACAGGTGCTACAATTACTTCAAGAACAATTGCAAACTCAATCCGGGAGGAATTTAAAAAGCTTTCTGATTTAATTTCTTTGGAATGAAAATAATTAATAGGCTTTTTGCTAATAGCTAATCACAAAAAGAGATAAAAAATGGCAGATAAAAGTTTATTTGGAGAATTTATAAAGGGGATTTATAAAGAAAATCCCGTAACGGCATTATTCCTTGGATTATGCCCTACGCTTGCAGTAACGACTTCACTTGTAAATGGACTGGGTATGGGGGTGGCATCAACTTTCGTTTTACTTTTTTCCAATATAATAGTATCACTGGTAAAAGGTATTGTCCCGAAAAGAATCAGAATCCCGATATTTATTGTAGTAATAGCTACATTTGTTACCATAGTAGAATTGGTACTGGCAGGATTTTTTCCGGCATTATTTAAATCTTTAGGAATATACGTTCCTCTGATTGTAGTAAACTGTATAATCCTCGGAAGAGCAGAAGCATTTGCAAGCAAAAATTCAATCGGAAGGTCAATCATCGATGCCCTGGGAATGGGTGTTGGTTTTACTCTTATATTAGTTATACTTGGCAGCGTTAGAGAAATTCTGGGAGATGGAAAATTACTCGGGCATTATCTTTTCGGAGCAGGATTTGAGCCCGTAATTATTATGATTCTACCCCCGGGAGCATTCATTCTTATCGGTCTTATTTTAGGAACTATTAAATTCTTTGAGCTTAGAAAATCTCAAAAAATCGTTTTAAAATATAGAAATAAAAAAGAATTATTATAGAAAAATCAAAGGCTCTTTAATGGATTTGAAATTATTACTTGTTATTGTTGTTTATTCAATATTTATTCAAAATTTTGTCCTGACCAGATTTTTGGGATTATGCCCGTTTATAGGCGTATCCAAAAAAATGAGTTCTGCGTTAGGAATGGGATTTGCCGTAATATTCGTTATGACATTAGCTTCAGCGGTTACATGGTTTGTATATAATTATTTTCTTGATCCGACCTCGAGTATATTAAGATATTTTTCAGAGGACGGAACAGCCCAGGATTTGACATTTCTCCGGACAATTGCATTTATTTTGATTATTGCATCACTGGTTCAATTTATTGAAATGTTCATTCAAAAAATCAGTCCATCTCTTTACAGGGCTCTCGGTATATTTTTACCGTTAATAACTACGAACTGTGCAATTCTGGGCGCTGCAGTATTGAATATCGATGGAAATGCAACCATCGGAATTGAGGGAAAGTTTACATTCATTCAGAGTGTGGTACAGGGATTTGCAGCAGGCATCGGCTTTTTAATTATACTCATTCTTATGTCGGGATTGAGAGAAAAATTAGAGCTAAAAGAAGTTCCGGAATCACTAAAAGGTGTTCCGATTGCATTCATTACCGCAGGATTAATGGCTATTGCTTTTCTTGGTTTTTCAGGATTGACTTTATGACCAGATTAATTAGTAAATAATTTAAGGAATAAATAGTAATGTTAATTTTAGCGCCTGTATTAATTCTCGGATTTTCAGGTATAATATTTGGAGCAATACTTGCCTATGCATCGAAGATATTTGCAGTAAAAGTGGATCCGAGAATTGATGAGATATTTGAAATTCTCCCTAGTATAAATTGCGGTGGATGTGGTGCACCGGGGTGTCTGGGGTATGCAGAAAGCGTTGTAAAAGGCGAATTTGATATAAATTTATGTTCTCCGGGAGGTGAAGAAACTACACAGAAAATAGCCGATATACTGGGAACGGAAGCAAAGGAATTTGTAAAAATGAAAGCTGTTGTGCAGTGTAAGGGAGGAAAAGACAAGGCAAAACAGATTTTTAAATATACTGGAATAGAAGACTGTACTGCGGCAGAACTTATCGCCGGCGGTGGTAAAGCTTGTGGTTACGGATGCCTTGGATTTGGATCGTGTGTCAAGGTCTGCCCCTGTGATGCTATGTTTATGGAGTCGGATGATCTGCCTGTTGTGATTGAAGATTTATGTACCGGATGCGGTCTCTGCGTTAAAGAATGTCCGAGAGATATTATGAAGCTTATACCGGTCAGCCAAAAAATTTATCTCGGATGTGTCTCCGAAGATAAAGGAAAGGCTGTCAAAGAAGTCTGCTCTGTCGGATGTACGGGATGTACGCTCTGTGCAAATCCAAAAACTACTCCCTCGGGAGATATAGTTATGGAAGGCAATCTACCCGTGATAAATTTTACAAAAAACATCAACCTTGCTACCGCCGTTCATAAATGCCCGACAAATAGTTTTGTCTCCGGGGTAAAATTCAAACCGCTTGATATTAATGAAGAATGCGATAAATGTGCAGATAAACCCGCTCCATTATGTGTAAAAACATGTCCTGTAAAAAAGTGTATTACCCTGAACGAAGAAAAAAATATATACCGGATAAACCGGGAAACCTGTATAGGATGCGAATTCTGTAAGCCGGTCTGCCCGAAAAACGCAATTGAATTAAAGGGCGAAGGAAAAGTTGAAGCTGCATAATTAGTTTTTACAAAAAATAATTTTGATAACAGGTTTTTTCTTATTATATTTAACTATAAAAATATTTTATCAAGAAATCATTAATAAATGCCGATAATTTTAAAAAAAGCCAATATAGTAATTATTGCAAAAGCGCATAATCCAAGCATAATATCTCCTGAATGGTTGAAAGTAAAAAATATCATTGTAGAAGAACCTAGAGAATTTATCCATACTCCAGAATTTTCTCTTTTTGATTCAGAAACATTTATATTAACTGTTGATCGAGTGCGTTTACAAATTCAAACAAAAATATTTGAATCGGAATTTTTAAAATCTTTGGCAAAAATAGTAATTGATTATATATGTTTATTACCGCACATACCGTATGAATCTTTAGGTTTTAACTTTATATGGCGAATCGAAAATGATGCTAAAATATCTATTCCAGATATAAGAGTTAAATTTAATGCTATTGATGATATATCTAATATTTTTTCATCTAATGATGTTAAGTATGGATGTATTATTCATGCAGAAAAAGAAGATTATTTACTTAGACTTACAATAGTGCCGAAAGAAAACGATTATATAACTTACAATTTTAATTACCATCATAATATTAAAGAATTAGATAGTGATAAAAATAAAGAATATTTAAATAATTTTGTTAAATTAAATGAAAATTCAAAAAATATTATTTTAAATACTTTAAAATAAAAAATGGGTAATATTTAATATGTATTTAAGAAGTTCTGTAGAAGAATTAGAGAAAAACAATAATTTATTAGTTTCGATAATACCTGATAGTTTGTATCCTGATAATACTTATACAGAAGAAGTAGAACAAAATTATGATTCACAAGTCACAGAATTAAATGATACTTTTAATAATCATTATAGAATAAAAAAATCAAATTATGATAACGATGTTTCAGTTGCACAACATATAGTTTATAACTTACTTAGTGTAAAACCACAAAATAGATCCTCTGATATCAATTCTTTAATTATTAGTTTATACCATAAAATGTTATTTAAGCCAGATATTTTTAATGTTATTTGGTCAGACTATGAAAAACTATATGAATTCGAATTTTTACAAAAAGAAATAGAAACGATTAAAGAGCATTATACTTTCAGAGGAAAAGCAAAAATATATGATTTCTTAAATAAGAATCCAGAATTAGAATCCATTATTTTAGAAGCAAATAAACAAGTCAGAAAATACTTTACTAATGAAGAATTAATCCTTGAAATGCTGTCTATCGCAGAAGAAGAAATTTGGAACCTTTTAGTTATAAAGATACAAACAAAACTATCAACAATAGAAGCACGAAATAAATTTAAATTATTTAAAAAAGATTGGTGGCTTAACGCTTCTTATGGAATTAATGACAAATTAATGATTAATATAGAATTTGTATGAATTTCAACTGGACTGAATATTTAGTTGTAGCAAATCATTTGTACGAAAATCCATTTCAAGATGCAAAAGATGCTACTTATCGTACTGCAATAAGTAGAGCTTATTACTCTGCATATTGGACAGCAAGAATATATATTGAGAAAGAAACTGGTTATAGACCTAAATCAGATGTTCATAAATCTGTAATAAAATTTTTATTAATATCTAATATTTATGGTAAAAATAACATTTATATTCGTGATATTGGTTTGGATTTACAAAATTTATTAGCACATAGAAGATATGCCGATTATGACAGTATGGTTAAAAGTAATTTGAAATCTATGGCTGAAGATTCTTTACATTTAGCACAGGAAATAATTGATGGCATAACCTACCTACCGACAAAATAAATTACTTTTTTCTCATTTATTTGTAAATTTTCCATCTATGAAATTTTAAAGTTTTGCATTTCTTCATTTGTTTTATTATTATATATACATAAATTTGCAAAAACTCTAATTAAAAATTAAGGAGTAAAGTAAAATGAAAAAAATTATTATCTTAGTTTCAATTATAACTGTAATTGGTTTTATTTTTGTTTATAGTTCTCCAAACCCAGCTCCACAAGAGGATTTATCTACCCCGGGATTCTTAATTGATGACCATATTCATTACAGAGGAACAGATGCCTGGGAAAAGGACTTCCTGAAAATCTTTGGAAAATACAACGCTATGGGATGTGTCCTTGTGAATTTAAACAATTTGGAGCGGGGAATAAGATTTGCAAAGGCAAATCCTGATAGAGTTATCCCTTATGCGGCAATCGATATCGACAGCCCAACCGCCCTGAGAGATATTCAAAATGCTTATGATATGGGTTATAAAGGTTTAGGAGAAATATTCGCAAGGGGAGATTATAACTACGATGACCCGAAAAACGATAGAATCTGGGCACTTGCCCAAAAACTGGGTATGCCGATAGCTCCGCATACCGGTATCCTCGGAGGTGGACAGATGTCAAGAATGAGACCCGGTTATCTCGGGACAATCTGCATAAAGTTTCCCGACCTTGTTATACACGCTGCACATTTCGGGAATCCATGGTACAACGAAGCAGCGGAAGTTGCCCGAAGAAACAAAAATCTTTATTTTGATATGACCGGTTCTTCACTAATTAAAAAAGATAAAAATCCCGCATACTGGCTGGAATTCCTGTGGTGGACACCATACATAGGGAAACCACATATGCCGAGAGATGCAGTTCCTGCTTTTGAAAAAATTGTATTCGGAACAGATCAGTCACCTGATGGATTGGAAGAGAATATAATTCGCTTCAATAAAGTCCTGAACGTATGCGGCGTATCCGAAGAAACAAGGGCTAAATGTTATTATGGAACTATGGCAAGAATCCATAATATCGATGTAAGCAAATATTTGCCTGAAAAATAACTTGCATTTCTTTTGAAAAAGACTGAAATTTTAATTGAACTTATTCCGAGCCTTCTGACTGATAATTCCCAGATAACGTAAGGGCACGGCGGCACCGTGCCCTTTATCACCATTTCCATCATCTCAATCATCTTCATCATTGTAATCAGTGGTCGAAATTCTGCGCCACAACACATATTTCTTGACAATATGCTTAGACAATTATACATTTTAACATAGCAAGATTTGAAAGACTAATCGGCATTATACACTCAGGTCAAAATTCTTTTCGGAATTCCTAATCCGTATTTCTTCATTCGTCGTTCGTACTTCGTACTTTTTTCCTTTCATCCATCCTCTCACATCATTTTATTATTAAGATGCAGTGGTAAAAAGTAATTTTTTTAAAATAACATATCAATACTATTGAATTTGATAAATCAAATTCTTTTCTGTTCAAAATATTAGATTTTTAGACTTTTTGCCGTTGCATCATTACTGAATAAGAATAATAATGTTTTTCTCTGAATAATTGAACGTAATGAATCCGTAATAGCATTAAAAATATCCTGTTCATCATCGAGCGGATAATGCGTTCCGACAAAAGGAACAACCGAATCAGCCAGTTTTGTATAAAAGACAGGTTAACTGTCTTTAACTCCGATTGTTTGGTAATCCTTTGGTGATAAAGGTTCAGTTAATTCCTGAGAATAACTAAAACTGGGATAAATAAAAATCGCTAGGACAATTGATACTATAAAACTCACAGGTACTTTTTTATTCAGGATCAAATGCTTATTTAATTGAACCGTCCAGACTTTATTATACTTATCCTAACAAATCTTGGACTATATATTCTTTATTCATCCAAACTTACTAAGAAAATATGCATAGTTAAAAACATACTGATAGATACTTCGAAAAGGACTGCTTAATAAATGATATTTTTCATTTACTATACATGTTTAATACTAATTTCAATTGTTGATATTGTCTTACTCAGATAATGCCCATACTTTAAAATTACGATACTGACCCTTCATCCATTTCATCTGCCTGAATCCAATCATTCCTTCTCCGTGTACCGGACCATATTGAATGCCGTCGTCTGTCCAGTCGATGATACTTATACCATCCACACCGAGCCGGATGTTACCCTTCTGTTTAACTAAAGTAATATTATGAATCGCTTTTGACCCGGTGGGCACTGCCGGTTGTCCGTTTGAGACAAGATAGAAACCGTGATTTTTACGAATATTTGTAGTAATCCTGCCGGGATTTCCCGGAGTGTTTGCGTAGTATGAAATGTGATAACAATCGATATCTCCCATTGTATATTGCCTGAAAATACCAAACCTCTGATTCAGTCGCGGGTCGAAAAGATGTTTTCCGTTATGTCCCGTTGCTGCAAAAAATACAATACAGAGTCCATCATCTGAAATTGCCTGAAACTCCCATTGAGCTACGAAACTCTCCGGGAAAATTTCCGGTGTCCAGAAAACAATATGACCCTCTCCGGCAGGTCCTTTATCTGCTTCAGTAGATTCCATACTCAGCCATCCTTCTTTATTAATCTGATATATCCCCGGTCCTTCCATCCGCCAAGTATTTACGACATCCTGCCGGGAAAAATCAGGTGCATAAAGAAGAGTTTCCTTCAAAGGTTCAACATTTTCAATCGGAATCTTCGAACCAAATCCTATCAGCGATGCTACATCGGAATGGGGCTTTTTTTCGGCACGATTACGAATAAATTCCTCAGTCCAGATGTCTTCACTAACTTCTAATTCACTAATACTTTTATCCGCTTTAAAATCCACTATTTGTCTCTTCATTTCCCACTTAGGCACTTTAGTCTTCGGAACACGCAGAGGAACGCCGTTCAGAAAACCGTCAAACATTCCCGTATTACTATCCCAGCGGTAGGCAAGATAATACCGGGATTTTCCGGGCAGGTATGGAACATCGAGCGGAAGCCGGTTTCCTCCCTTCATTCTCCACTGCAAATTTAATGTTACCACACTGGAAGGAGATGTCTGGTCTATTTTTGCTGTTTCTGTGACCTTCTCGCTTAAGGCGGCTACGGATGCCGCCACTGCGGTGGAAGTAGCCTGCAGTTGTACACGCAGAATGTCCGGTACTTCTAAAAGTGTAACCTGTCTGCCTTTTGGCACTAATCCATTGCGATATTCCCCATCGACATAAAACCAGAAACCGAGACTTCCCCGCTCAGGCAGCATTTTCTGCTGGGCATTAATATTGCTGAATGCAATCCCTATGAAAAGCGAAATAATATAAAAAACTGACAAACCTTTTTTCATGATTTTTTTTCCTCCCTGCTATTTATTTTTTTAGGTATTTAAAATTTAAAAGACATTTAATAATATTAATAGACGATAAATCCCGCCAGGCGGCACCACGAATGATGAAAATTTTTTCACCGCAGAGATACAGAGAATAAAGAGAGAGAAATAATTTATTATTCTTCTTTCTCTGCGTCTTTGCGTCTCTGCGGTTCTATTTTCGGAATAAATGCAGCATTTTCTAATTACTCATATCCTGCTTCACCCATCGTTCACCTTCTTTGGCATAAATCCCGGGACCAAGCGGTGCAGCATGTCTTCCACTGCTTCCAATATATTTCACCGGCATACCGTCTTCATACCAAAAATGACTGTAATCCTGAGATTTTCCGTTGACCATCCTGTATTGTATTGATTCGGTAATATACTTGCCTGCGGCATCAAAGAATTCGGTACTGACATGCCTACCGTCACGGTTATGATATTCTCTTCTGGCGAGTTTGCCATTCCTGAAAAAAAGCCTGCGGATTGGCTTTCCTTCTATATTCAAATCATATCGTTTTGTAATCTGTCCCCAGTTGTACCATTCGCGGTGAATTACTCCTTCAACCAGATGTACAATTTCTTTGACTGCTTCTTCACTGCGTACTGCATCTTCTTCAGAAACCTCTTTTCCATCGATTAACCATCGTTCCGAAGTCCATGAAAAATCGGCAGGTTTATCATACCGTATGTGCAGTTTAGTTGGATTATTTATTTGAAGAGAAAAACTATGCCTGCTTTCAAGACCGGACCATTCTACAGCAACAGCGGTGTAGGTTCCGGTTTCCGTTAAAGTAAAATATGTTCCTGGTCGAAGCGGTCTGTCAGTTATCTTTTTTCCACCTTTGTAAATATGAGAACCAAAAGTTTCCCAATGATTCTCACCCGGAACCAGCTCTATTTCATCATCAATCTTCCGGAGCTGCGGCTGGTCAGGCAGGCGGACTACTGCAACATGAATATCAGTTCTGTTCTGCCAGGGCATTGGAGAATTTAAATTTTCCTTATCCGGGAAATTATCCTGGGAAAATCGGGATGTGGGTGACAGAGCAGGACGTTTTTCTCTGGGAATGCATCTAAAATCAAATGAAGAAACTCTGGTACCTTTCCTTATGTTTGGAGCTTGCTTGGAATACAGCGTACGTAATTTGTTTAGAATATTAAGACCACGTTTTTTTATAAATTCTTCGTCCGAAGTACGTTCCTCGTATTCTTTTATCATTGCCGGTGACAGATATTCCAGATTGGTGGCAGTAGTGTTGTATAATCCACGTGTTAATCCTTCGAAGTTTGTTGCCGTTTTACTTTTGTAACCAATTATTTCATTCCCGACCGACAATCTTCCTGATTCGGGAAAACCGTCGGTTGATTTGACAGAAATCCGTTTTCCCGCTGCTCCGGAAACATTCTCCGTAATCTCAGTTAAGGGCCCATTTTTCAGGTCATAATTCGAAGCGAAAACAATTTTTGTACCATCGGCACTGCCCTTTGCATCATTATCTTCCAGACCGGAACCAAAGCAGTATCCAAATTTATCGGAATCGTGAATAAATGAGAGAGCAGCAGTCAAATAGTTATACCCGTCCCCGGAACTGAGGTCTGCAATCTGTAACGGACCTTGATTGCCGCTCCCGGATACCCATCTTCCGCTTTTCCCACAGGGACTAATATCACCGCAGCCTATTGACGAAATCCAGTGCAGATTACTCGGGAATGGCTCATTCCAAATCCTTCCGCTCATCTGTGGACCGCCATGCATTAGATAAGTTCCGTCTCCAGACCATGATTGATGACATCTCTGCAGCATAGGTGAGGCGATTGTAACGTTTTTCCCCTCGAGGTCACAAAAAGTTCGTGTGGATTCAAAAGCAAGATTTGTTGCATTTGGATCTCCATGGTCCTTTCTAATCATAATCGATGGGTGCATAGGATTGGGAATCCAGAAAATCCCATCCACTGTATTGATTTTCTCCGGTCTCGAATCCGCTCTGATAGGTATGCGAACTCCCAGCCTGTTTCCTCTACCTAATGTTTTACTTCCATACAGCCAACGGTCATTGCTATCAGTCTCTCCCAGATATCCAATTCCGCCGGCTATCCGGTTAAGCTTATTATTGTCAACAGCCAGCCACATCACTTCTGAGTGTGAATCATCTTGAGCAGACCTCCGTACATAAAAAAGCCAGTTGTGATTCGTTGCCCAGCGAGGATTGCTGCCCGTATCAATTCTTATCTCCTTGTCTAAATGCAGGTCATATATGTGAATCTCCGAATTAGATACTGTTTCATATGGATCGTAATGAATAAAGCATAAATACCTGCCGTCGGAACTCCAGGCATCTGTGTTATGGTAATTCGCCCAGTCACGTGTGACAGGATCATGGGTTATCCGCCATATCTCAGTCGTGCCTCCCTGTTGGGGAAGAAAACGGTCTATCTGAGCAAATGTTCGATTTAAACAGGTAATAATGATTAATGAAAAAACAAAAATACAAAAAATGCAATTTCTTCTATACATAATCTTCTCCTTTAATTTATTAATAATGTTATACTTACTAAATTATTTATGAGTCAAAATAGAATAATAAACTATATGCAATTTTCATGTCTTAAATCACTAATGGTCGAATATTAAAAAGTCTGCAATAATCCTGTAGTTCCCTTTTATAATCTCCATAGAAAAAGAGTTGATGAAATCCCGGATAAGCAAGAAGGTCGGAAGAATCATCTACACCATCCAGTTTAATATTAATGGAAACAACACAGCCGCCGGATGGCGGCACCGAGATATTTTCAATCACCTCACCTGATGAGATTATCATCTCAGGACGCTTTTCATTTTCATCTATTGGGAACCTATGAGCAAATCTATTCCTTTTACTATCGGTTTGCTTAAAAACAATATCCATAACCGTTACTTTTTGTCCTGTTTTCCACGTAGTTACAGGTACGGCATCACGTTTTCCATGGTGAAAAGAAAGAAAGTAAGGCTCAGATGGTTCGGAAAATCCGTTCAAGCGGGTTGGGCAAGAGCAGTGTGCTCCGATTAGACTTCTTTTTGATGAATCTGCTACCGGGTCCTGCTGAAATCCGGGCCTGTCAAAAAGATACTGTAAAAGACATTGTGATATAACTGCTGACAAATCTGCTTCACATATAGCCGGTATGCCGACATCATTGAGTTTTGACCAGGCTATACACGGCAAACTTACCTTAGTCTTCCCAAGAGCTCCGAGACAATCCATAGTAATAGCATCGGCACCTTCACGTTTAATTATGTTCCTGGCAACAAGATAACTCTTGATTCCGTTTAACACATCCTGTACATTCGGTCCTACTACCTGCCTTGCATTTTTAACATAATCATCCGCTAATTGCCTGACCTCTTCTGTAATTTGTATATTATTATATTCTTTAAGAAATTCCTGAGCAGGCACATAAATTAATTTTGTTCCAAAATGATTAATTTCAATGTTCTCTCTTTGATTGCCTTTTAATACTACTACTCGCGTTTCACGAAGTTTTGTTCCTGCTTTCAACATCTTTAATCCGGATTTAGCTTGGCTGAAATCATCCGTTGAACAAATTAATCCTTTATTCATTGCATCTGCTTGTACAGTGTTTGTCGTAAAAGCTGTGCCGATCGGTGAAAAAATTACTGCAGGGATATTGCTCTCGATAACTTTGTATGCCGAGGGCCATGAATGTTCTTGTCTGTCGAGCACAACAAAAAATATTCCGTCAGATTTTTTTGCTTTGACTTCCGACAGCCACTGTTCAGCTTCTTTCAATGAATAAATCGCCGCCGGACGAATATCGATATTCATACCGAATTCATTTCCTGCATTCTCAATTTGCTGTCGATAGTGCCGAATTGCTGCCTCCCCATCATAAATAGCACCGGGCCACCTCATTCCATATTCTTCTTTTCTTCTGACAAACGCTGCTTTTATTTGGGGGATATATCGTGAAGCCGAAGCTTCTTTCATTGTTTCTTTTCTACTATTTGAAACTGAAATTTTTGGAGTATTAGAAAACAATGAAGCTCCAAGTAATGTTCCTCCAGCCGCACTTTTAATAAAATTTCTACGGTTCAAATTACAGGAATTTTCTCCGCAATTACTTTTATCATAACACATAATAGCCTCCCTTGTTATATTTTTTTTAAGTCGGCTTATTAATTAATTTTTCAATCTTTTTTCACCCACGGATCTCCCTCTTTGACATATATCCCATATCCTTGTGGGGCAGCATGCCTGCCGCCTCTTCCGATGAATTTCACAGGCATACCGTTTTCATACCGGAAATGCCCGTTCTCCTGAGATTTTCCATCAACAATCCTGTATTGTATCGATTCGGTAATGTAATAACCATCAGGATCAAAAAACTCTGTGCTGACATGAATTCCATCGCTGTTATGATATTCTCTCCTGGCAAGTTTGCCATTCTTGTAAAAAAGCCTGCGAATCGGTTTCCCTTCATAATTTAAATCATACCGTTTAATAATCTGCCCCCAATTGTACCATTCACGATGAATTACTCCTTCAACCAGATGTACAATTTCTTTAACTGCTTCTTCACTGCGTACCGCATCTTCTTCTGAAACCTCTTTATCGTTAACCAGCCACCGCTCCGAAGTCCATGAAAAATCGGCAGGTTTATCAAACCGGATGCGCAGTTTCTCAGCACCATTTGTTTGAAAAGAAAAACTATGTCTGCTTTCAAGACCGGACCATTCCACAGCAACAGCAGTGTATGTACCAAGTTCCGGTAAAGTAAAATATGTTCCGGGCCGAAGTGGCTGCCCGGTAATCTTTTTTCCACCTTTATATATATGGTAACCATACGTTTCCCAATGGTTTTCACCCGGTATCAGTTCCACTTCATCATCAATTTTCCACAGATGCGGCTGGTCGGGAAGGCGGACTACTGCTATATAAACATTTGTCCTGTTCTGCCAGATTAAAGGAGAAGTTATGTCAGGACGGAAGCGCTCATTGGTAATATTTGACAGCTTGGGCATCTTACGCCGTTTATCCTCAGGAATTAATCTGGCATCAAATGATGAAATTATGAGACCTTTACTCAGATTAAAGGGACGTTTTGATAATAATTCACGCTGCTCTGGCGTCATACGCCACAAACTCTCCATTCCTATAGGTACTGTATTATGTAATCCTCGAGTTAATCCTTCGAAGCTGGCCGGAGTTTTGTGAGTGTAGCCGATTATTTCATTTTGTACCGTCAATCTGCCTTTATCAGGAAAACCGGCTGTCGATTTAACAGGAATCTTCCCGCCTCCGCCTGCAGTAACTGAAACATTTTCTGAAACTTCAGTTACAGGACCATCCTTGAGGTCGTAGTTTGAGGCAAAAATAATCTTAGTTCCGTCCGCACTCCCTTTGGCATCGTTATCATGAACAGCAGAACCAAAACTGTAAGGAAATTTGTTTGAATCATGAATATAAGACAGTGCAGTTTTAAAATAGTTCCTTCCGTCACCGGAACGAAGGTCAACTATCTGCAAAGGACCCCGGTTAGAACTTCCGGATATCCACCGCCCGCTTTTACCGCTGGAGCTGACATCACCGCATCCAATAACGGCAAGTATATGCAGATTGCTTGGGAACGGCTCATCCCAGCGTCTGCCTGATATAGGTGAGCCGCCGTGCATAAGATAGGCACCATCTCCAGACCAGCCTTGATGACATCTCTGAATCATGGGTGAGGCATTTGTTATGTTCTTTCCCTCAAGGTCACAATAAGTGCGGGTAGGTGCAAATGGTAGGTCTCCTTGAGGTCCACTGGTGTCTTTTCTAATCATAATTGAAGGGTCTTGTGGATTAGGAATCCAAAAAATACCTTTCAATCCTTCAATTATCTCAGCCCTTGAATCCGGTCTGATTGGAATGCGCAGTCCAATTATATCATCTAAGCTTTGTCTTTCTCGAACCTCTTTTGGTATCCGCCATCTAAAACCATAAATCCAGCAGTCATCAAAATCAGTTTCACCAAGATTTGTTACACCGTAAGCTATCCGCGTCAGTTCATTTGTATCAACATTCAGCCACATCAGTTGAGTTCCTTTACCGTCAGGTGGTCCATCCTCCGGAAAATAACAAATATAAAAGAGCCAGTTGTGATTGGTTGCCCACCGGGGATTAGTACCGATTCCAATTTTTATTTCCTTGTCTTCATACAGGTCATAAATGTAAATCTCTTTCTTGGTATCATAGACAAGGTAATGCCATGAATTTGGTACTAACTCGTATGGCTCGTATTTTACATAGCATATATATCGCCCATCCGGACTCCACGCATCTGTATTGTGGTAATTCACCCAGTTACGTATGGACGGATCATTAGTAATCCGCCAGAGCTCAGTTGTCCCTCCCTGACGTGGCAGAAAACGTTCAATCTGGGCGAAAGATGGATTCAAAAAGGGATAATACACGAATGATAAAATAAAAAATAAAATACCTATGAAAAAATATTTTTTAATAGTCATCATTTTACTCCTCTAAATAATTTCATTAACAATATTGCTAACATTTTTTCATGTATAAAGGCTGTGAGCAGAAATAATTAATACCCTGAATTTCTGCAGAAAACTCAGAGATGCAGAAAAAAAACTATTTCACAATCACATTTACAAAGATTCAAGAGCATCAATTCCCAATTTACAATTCCTACTTCTTACTTTTTCAATCTTTCTTCACCCAATTATCTCCTTCTTTAACGTATGTTCCGGCACCTTTCGGTGAGCCGGTATGATGCCTTCTCTTACCAATGTATTTCATCGGCATACCGCGCTCATACCACCAGTGGTCGTACTCGCTGCGTTTTCCATCGACTGTGCGGTATAAAATCGATTCGGTAATATAACCTTTAGGGTCGAAAATCTCAGTACTCGTGTGAATACCATCCCGGTTATGAAATTCTCTTCTGGCAAGTCTGCTATCCAGATAAAAAAGCCTTCGAATGGATTTTCCCTCGTGATTCAAATCATGCCGCCTCGTAATCTGTCCCCAGTTGTACCATTCACTATGAATAACTCCTTCATCCGGGTGAACTATCTCTTTGACCGCTTCAGAAGATGTCCCTGCTTTTTTCACATCAACCTCTTTCCCATCGACTAACCATCTCTCATAAGTCCAGGAAAAATCAGCAGGCTTGTCTAATCTGATTTTCAAAGTTGTACTATTCAAAATTTGAATAGGTATACTTTGTCTGCTCTCCAAACCCGACCATTCAACAGCCAAAGCCGAATATATCCCTGCTTGAGGTATTGTAAACGTTGTCCCCGGGCGAAGAGGAGTCCGGGTAATTTTCTCTCCGTCCTTAAATATGTTGTAACCATAAGTTTCCCAGTGATTTTCACCTGGAATTAGCTCAATTTCTTCACCAATTTTCCGGAGATAGGGTCTATCCGGAAGCCGAACAACAGCTATATACACATCTGTTCTCCTCTGCCATAACAGGGGAGAATTTTTATCACCCGAAAAATCTTCCTGTTTAAATCGTGAGGGCATGGGTAATTTATTTCTTTGTTCAACAGTCAGCATTCTGGCATCGAATGATGAAATAATAAGACCTTTGCTCAGATCTGCAGGACGTTCAGCATATTTCTTACGTAATTCAGGCGTCAAACCTTCCAGTACCGAAGGAGTTGTGCCGTATAGTCCTCTTTTTAATCCTTCAAAACTTGTTGATGTTTTTCGTGCGTAACCAATAATTTCATTTCGTACCGATAATCTTCCCGATTCAGGAAAACCTTCAGTAGATTTGACAGGAATCCCCTTTCCCGATGTTCCTGAAATATACTCCGTAATTTCGGTTACCGGACCGTCTTTAAGGTCATAATTTGACACAAAAGATATCTTGGTCCCATCCGGACTTCCCTTTGAGTCATTATCATGCAGAGCAGAACCGGAACAATAACTGAACTTGTCAGAGTCATGGATTCTACAAAGCGCTGCTTTTAAATAATCCTGCCCATCGCCGGACCAGAGGTCTGCTATTTGTAAAGGACCGTAATTACCACTTCCGCATATCCAATGCCCGCTTTTTCCACAGGAGCTAATGTCGCCGCAATTCACAGCAGCAATATAATGCAGATTACTTGGAAATGGTTCGTCCCACCGTCTGCCGCGCATCTGTGAGTTGCCAAGCATATAATATGTACCGTCACCCGACCAGGACTGATGACACTGCTGTATCGTTGGACAGCCTATTGTTATATTTTTTCCATCCAAATCACACCAGTATCGGGTAGCATCAAACGCTGTCCAATTATTAGCTACACGTGTAAAAACTACAGGATGTCGTGGGTTGGCTTGCCATTGATAACCTTCGATATTGATGATTTCTGCTCTCGAATTTTCCCTAATCGGAATACGAACTCCTGTCCTTTTTCCATCAGCTAAATTTTTATATCCGAAAAGCCAGCGGTCACCGAAATCGACTGACCCAAAACCGGGAACACCATATGCTATCCGGGTCTTTTTATTTGCATCTACATCAAACCACATTACTTGTGTTCCTTTTACATTAGGATCACCATCTTCAGGGTGACGGCGGACATAAAAGAGCCAGTTATTATTATTTGCCCATCGGGGAATTGTGCCCCTGTCAACTTTTATATCTTTGTCTTCATATATGTCATATAAGTGAACTTCTGAATTGGATTGTGATTCGTAAGCGGCATAATGTGTAAAGCATATATACCGCCCATCAGGGCTCCAGCAGTTCACATTATGGTAGTTTGCCCAATCCCTCATAGTTGGATCGTGCGTTATTCTCCAAACTTCAGTTTCTCCTCCCTGACGGGGAAGGAAACGGTCAATTTGTGCAGATGTTGGATTTCGTAAAGGAATGATTATAAATAAAAAAATTATAATAATACAAGATTTTATTTTCATAATATCCTCCGGTATAGCTGGTAAGTCTTGTCAAAGGTTTATTAGATTTTATGCAAAATTGAACTTGAATACCCCGTTTTGTAAACGGGGATGAAAAGTTCTCCTTATTTATATCTTATCAATTGTATTAGCTCCGATAGGAGCG
>SDBU01002105.1_pt1 | contig 27103 bp, 40 predicted proteins | sample 2277071 | NCBI WGS metagenome assembly SDBU01 (sample SAMN10397929, study PRJNA504765) | marine sediment metagenome | isolation source: marine sediment core GS08_GC12, 126 cmbsf | place: Arctic Ocean: Gakkel Ridge, Loki's castle | collected 2008 | reverse complement strand
ACTCAAGGATGTGAATGGGCGCCCGCCTGAGTACTGGAATTACACGGGTCAGCGCAACCTCCGCAACGTTTGGTGTATCAACCCGCAGAGCTTCCCGGAGGCGCACTTTGCTACATACCCAGAGAAACTTGTCGAGCCCTGCATCCTGGCCGGGACCGCCCCGCGAGTCTGCGGGGTGTGTGGGGCGCCCTGGGCACGGGTGGTGGACAAACTTCCAACGGGCGAGATCCAGAAGAACCCCGATGGTTGGGATGTTGATCCGGGCGCACATGGCACAGTCCACCGAGAGGGCCGCACGAAAGGAAAAACGGGCGCACCTGTGTTGCAGAACTCAACTCGCGACTGGCGCCCCACTTGCGATCACCAGGACGACAGCGGGCAAGCTCGGGCGGTAGTCTTGGATCCCTTCGGCGGCAGTGGCACAACGGGCCTGGTCGCCAAGAAGCTGGGTCGGGACGCGATCCTGATTGAACTGTCAGAGGAATATTGCCAGATGGCGCGGCGCCGGTGCGCGGTGGCTGTGACGGTGCCTCTATTCCCTTGAATTAGCCCCCTGAGTCCGCTAAGAGGACCGACATAGTGTTTGAGTTCGATTGCATTTTCAGAGTTCTGTATGGGTTTTACTTCACTTTCGGGTCAGAACGTGTGCATGTCAAGTTCAGTATTGCGTCTCGTTATGCTTCAGTGAGAAAGTGGAGATGGAGTTGGGGGAGCAATGAAATCCATTACTTCCTGCGGATTGCTACGCCCATAACCTGGCTGAGGTGTAGAGTCTGGAAGCCCCGCAGTGCACGGCCAAGATGCGCTTGAATTAGGTACGCGAGTCCGCTAAGATGGAAGGTATGGACACGAGGTGGAAAGATGCACGCAGTGAATCCTAAAGCCCGTCGCAGCTCTCTCCAGAATGCAGGCTTAACGTCTGCGCTTTCTGCTGAGTGTCCATCTGTGGCGGGCTTTTCTTATTTGAGACCTATATGGCACGCTACCGGACGATAAAACCTGAACTCTGGGTGGATAGCTGGTTCCAGAGTTTGAATGACAAGACCAGGCTCTTCTGGATCTTCCTGTTGACCTCCCACCAGACAGAACCGAGCGGACTTTACAAGTGGAGCCAGCCAATCGCACAGGCTTTATTGAAGTGTTCCCGACCCCGTCTAGATGCTCTATGTCAGCTCGTAGAAGAGGCAGAGAAAGCTCATTTTAGGGGCGACTGGGTCTACATTCCGAACTTTTTGCACCATCAGCCCTCACCGAACACCAGAATTTGGCATTCGATAGCCCTTCAAATCGTCGATGCACCTAAGCCTTTGCTATCACGCTGGTTAAGTAAGCATTACACAACGCTTACCCAAGCGTTACCCAACGACGTACGTCTGAAGTTGAACTTAACTCAACTTAACGGAGTGGAGTGGAGTGGAGGGGAAACGGGCGTTGCTCAACGCCCGCCGGCCCCCCCTGAAAAATCTCAGGAAAACCGAACGAAGGACGACAAACGCTATGAGTGGCCTGAATCTTGAGACTGCTACGGTAATCATCCGTCGCTTCAAGGCAAGGTGGGACCTCTGGTCGAAAGGCGACCCGGCTGATGTCGAACTATGGGCAGAGGAGCTAACGGCAGTGGGCATCACAGACACCGCCCGCGCCAAGGCCGAATACGAACGCTTCACGACCTGGTGGGATGTGAACGGGCATGGCAAGCCGACACTGGGCGAGTTCTGTCGATTAGTGCGACGGGGATCAGGTTTTCAGGGAAGCCAGCGCGATAGTCCATCTGATGCCATTTCTGCCGGCGATCCGAAAGTGGGGGCTATTCTCGGCAGGATTCGCAAAAACCTCGGTAAGCTGCCGGCAGATGCGCCAGCCAAGAGGCTCACGCCGCAAGAGCGGAGGGATAAGATTGCTGAAATGGCTCGGGCTGCACGTGAGAAGAAGGCGGCTGAGGATGAGGTTCTGGATGTGAATATGGACAGCATACCCTTCTAAGGAGGCCGGAGATGGCAAAAATAGTGATTGAGGAACCGTCGAAAGGCGACCTGCTTAAGGCGGTGCGCATCTACCATAACGCTCTGAAAGCTGTGCTGGCGCGAATGGAAGCAGATGGGGCCATGTTCAAGCAGTTAGGCCATTATCTGATGGGGTCCGTGTTGAACTACGAGGCGGATAGCGAGGATGCATTACATAGGGGTAATCGTGGTGCATTTGTAACCGCATCAGAAAGGGTCAGGTTTTACCTTGAAGAGGAAGATAACCCTTGTATCGGGCGATAGGAGGCGAGCGATGGACGAGCCGACGATTGAGGACATGTGGGATGCTGCGGAAGTTTATCTTGCAGCTATGAAGGAAATGATGGGGTTGTGTCTGCCAGAGGAGCCCGAATCTGAAAGGAGTACGGACATGGAGAAAATGGGGCTGCAAGAGGCTGCTTTAATGGCGCAAGAGATGCCGGACCGCAACGTGGTCAGGGTTGAGTGCGATAAAGCATACTGGGACTCTCACAGAGGTCTTCTGTGCTGGTCGACAGGGGACGCACCAGTGCAGATAAGCCCACTCACTCTATTTGGCTGGCGCAGGGTTCAAGGGAAGCCCGCCACGGCGCCCGAACCCGAATGGCTGGACGCTGAGGCTGCCGAGGCTGCGCTGAAGGTCGGGAAGCGGGTTGAATGTGAGGCCCCAGCTCCAGGAGTATACAATTTTTTGCGGAAAGGTGAGCCATGGATACATTGTCGTGGTGGTGAGGAATACCCTTTGCCGCTTAGTGATGCACTGCGCTACCGCGTCATCGGCGAGGCGCCCCAGGTTGAGCCTGTGCCGCCTGACGTGCCGGAGGGATTCGAGGCGTGGGAGGTGATGCCTGCGCCGGATACTGGGATGCTGGTTGTAAAAGATCCAGGAGCGAAAGTGATACGCGGCGAAATGCTCTACTGGCCGTTGGACCAGATGGGCGGCATTGTCCGTTTCACCGGCCTGTACGGCTACGAAGGCCCGCACCGTGTCGAATGGCACAATCTGCCGCGAGTATGGCGGAACAACGTGACCGGAGTGCTCGACACAGCCCCGCCAGGGATGCAGGTTCTGGTGCATCTAAAGGGTTCCAAGAAGGACTGGGAAGCGATTCTCCCCCGCTACGTCCTGATGCAAAGGAGATCTGATGGACAAGGGTGAACTCATTCAACTCCGCGGCTGGATTAAACGGAAGCATCCTAATGCTGTCGTCCGGGCTGCGGCTGGTGTGCTGAAAGAGCTTCTGGATGATCTCAAGGCAGGCAGTGCGAGGCTGGTTACGTGCAAGACTGCGCTCAGGGTAGCTCAGGACGAGGTGCGCCGGGTGCGCACTGCCCTGGACTTGGCGAAGAAAGAGGGCCGCGAGCACACGCCCACGGCCCTCGATCCTTCAGTTGCCTAGGATGTAGGCCAGCACCGCTCGGCGGGATAGTTCCCTGAGCTTGCCGATCCCCTGCTCCCAGTGCCGCACGGTCAGGGCACTGACGCCGATCTCCGCGGCTGCACGCTCCTGGCTGTGGCCCTTGGCCTTGCGGACTGAGACCAGCAGGCCGGCCGATAAGGCGCTTTCGAGGGGATGCGAATTGCCGGCGGGGCTTGTAAAGCGTTTCTGCCCGTAGCACGGCTCGGCTACAGTCCAGCCGTTCGGTAGTTGTATGGTCATGTCTGCTCCTCTCCGGTGGCTTTGGCGATGGCCGCTTCGAGTCTGGCTTTAAGCGATGTGCCAGGTTCTACCCAGCGAGCGAGCGATTCCCAGGAAGCAAACCCGAGCGCATCGTGGCACGCTTCGAGCAGGTCCGGTGCTGCGGCTATGAGCCGGGCCTCTGCCACGGGATAAACATGGAATTGCGCAATCTGAGAATCGTCCTCGTCATGGACAACAATGGCGCCATCGCCTTCTCCGTAAGGCACAGCTTTCCAAGTGTGTTTCTGCTCAGACATCTCAATCCCTCCAGTAAGTGTGTTTTCTTGGTTGAAAAGCCAGTCCCATTCCTCTTTGCCTTCCTGAGACTGCAAACGATCAAAGACTTCCTGAACGTTGAAATAGTTAGTGCGGCGCGCCCCAAAGCCATTATGGTGCCATTCACCAGAACCTATCATCTCCTGAATGAAGCGGCGGAGATTCTTGCGGACGATGTAACCCGGCAAGTCTTGGGTCCGTAGCCATTTCAAGAGGCGTGTCATAGGCAGAAAGCCTGCTGTTTCTGCCTCTAATGCCCCGCGTGATTTGTAAATGCGCCTTCGCGCCATCCTTACATCTCTCCAGTAAGTGTGTCAGAATCGTGTTAGGCATCAGATAGATGCTAAAAATTTCTCTGCCTCTACTCTTATGCAATTCTTGTAGTGCCAAGAATGATCTGAAGCAAACTTGCCAGGTCCATTCGGACCAGGAAAGCGAACCAGTCCTTTATTCTGCCCGCATTGGTCGCAGTGCACATAGAACCATGTACCATCATTTCGGACGCTCAAGGGTGGAAGCATTGCAAGTAGGTCAATGTACTAACTGTTTTGCCTTATCCATCTTTACATCCTCCCTCATGAACAATCTCAGAATCCCCGCAGCGGTCCGCTACGGCCCCGCCACGCTCACAAAGCCCCTTGATAGGTGTCAAGCCCTACCTCTGGGGCGTGCGCGGCGTGGCGGTGGGGTGTGGGCATGGGTAACAAGTGCGGAGAAACTCGCGCACATCGTCAATACCGACGGTGTGGCCTATCCGCACGATGCGGTCATCATCGGTTTCTGCGCACTCAATAAAGATGGTGTGTTCAGTGCAACGCAGAGAATTGATTCCGCACGCTGCAAGTATGTGTTCTAAGTCCTCAACAGTAAGAGAAACTTTAGGATGATCGGCCATCGCACATCCTCCAGAAAGAGGGGCGGTTGCCCGCCCCGGTGGTTATGAGCCTGTAAGGCCGTGGTAAGCGCATTCTGCCGTGTCGATGTTGGCCTGAGCCTCAAGCATGAGAGCGTGAGGATCGCCACCAGCCGCATGAACCTGTTTCATGAGCAGTTCCGTATGGTTCGGTTCGTTGCCCATGACAGGGGCGATCTTGCGAACTCTCAGCCATCGTCGCAGTGCTACACGATCTGCCGCTTGACGTTGCCGCGTGTAAGGATAAAGCGCCATCCTCAAACCTTCCACTGTGGGGCGAGTGCCCCGGTTAGTCAATCAGGCCTGCCTCTTTAGCCTCGTCAATCCAGCCCTTGAGACAGCCGAGGGGATAATCAATCCGTCCGCCCGTGTCGAGGTACTGGATCCGTGCAGTCCCGGCGTCCTCGTCCACTGCCAACACTTTGCACTCTACACCGTGCTGCGTGTAAGCCATCTGTCAGCCCTCCTGAGAGTTAGTCGAGCATGTCGCCAGGCTCGACAGATTGAAGCATCCTACTGAGCCTTGATAACGTCCAGGATGTCCCGTGTATTGCCTTGCAGCGCGTCCCAGCAGCCTGGGCAAGCATCTTCGTCCGGCTCGCCGCCAATGTGCCAGCCCTGCTTCACGAGCTCTCTAACGCAGGTCAGGACCGCGTCAGGCTGGAGCGTGAAGCGTACCCGTGCAGTGCGGTCGCAGAACTCGCACTGGACCGCGAAGTCGCCATCTGTGAGGCGTATGGTCATCCGTCAGCCCTCCACGCAAACAGCATGAACGAGTACGTTAGTCCCAGCCATAGTCTTATCGCAGTTCGGTCCTGTTGCCTCTTCGCCGGGGTACACTGGTTCTGAGCATATCCAGCAATTCCCCCGTGCCCTGATTTCCTCTGCCATTGCCCAGCCTCCGCTAAGGTAAGTGCTTCCGATGCTTCTTGCGTAACTTATGCTAATAACATGTGAGAACCGCATACCGCTTGACGCAAAGTGTGTTCAGACAGGTCAACAGATTGTCGCAAGCTCTTACTGAGCAAGGAGAAGAAAATCTTTGCAATCGCCCCACAGAAGTGACTATGACAGGGCCTATAGGGATAACGATTGCTCCCCATGTCTCATGTAGAATGTCATAGTGTCTTGTTAGCTAAATGAGACAAAGGTCTTGACATTGGCCTGACGATGTGGTATTACGGAGTGCATGAGTGAAACAATTAGCCTGCTTGTTTCTATCGCCGGGCTGCTTATAGGATCGCTCTGTACGAACTGGTGGATGAATCGCAAGCCAGCCCCTCGCGCATATGCCGCGCGTAAAACCGTTTGTCATCGCTTAGGTGCTGCCTTACGTACTTGCACTGAGTGTAAGAGGTAATAAGTGAGTACCAAGAGTAAAGCGTACAGAGAACTTACTGATGAGAGAGTGCACGAGGTATGCGAGTACGTAGCAACAGGAGTGAGTACTGAGCATGCATGTGCGCTTGTGGGAGTAAGCCGTGACACGTTGAAAGATGTAGCTGCAAGAGACGATGAGAGAGGTCATCGAACGAGCGCGCCGCTCGCACGCGCCAGAGCAAAGAGCGCCCATAGGTGGCTATTAAGGCTTGATAAGGCGTCAAACAGCGCTGAAGTAAAGAAGTGCATGCATATGCTCTGCGCCCTTGATAACCGCTTCAGAGACGATTTAAGGAGTCTTGCAGGCGGCCTGGTAGTGATGATCGACGTGGCGGGGCCTGGGCAGACGTCAGTGCGGATAGCGGCACGAGCAACGGATTCTATAACCGATAGTCGCAGTGACCCAACAGCCCTATTGACGGCTCCTGAGCCATCTAAGAGCGCAACTGATAGCACGCCTGATAGCAACGAGGCTTAACGAGACACTTTATGAGACACATGAGACACTTTTCGGTGGGAGCGCAGGATCGGGAAGGGGGGAGGGGTGCGCGGCCGGAGTCCCGGATGCTATCTAATAGGTCGCCGTCACGTGGAGAATCCCAAAAACATTCGTGTTCAGTAATCTCAACACGGGGGGCTAATGATGCCTGACGCACAGTGCAAGATATGCGGCTCTGGCGGCGTTGAGGTTCCTGGTGACGTAGGGGGCGCGTGGTTCTGTTCGCTTTGCGGTGAATGGCATTACTTGGCGGGGGAGGGGGAGTGATGAAGGTTAGTTTTGAAGCGATTCAGCAGCAGATAGGCGAGGCGAGCGTTCACGTGGATACAGCTCGGAGTTGGCTGCTTGGGGCTGAGCAGTCTTACGCGGCGGGCATTTGCTCTGCGATTGAGGCCAGCCTGGCTCGGCTCGAAAGCTATGTAGGGCAGAAGGAGAAATCTGGGCGCGCGGAGGCTCCGACGGTCAGTTCGCCGAAAGTTCCTGATCTTTTTCGCCCTTTATGCGAACTTGAGAGGGAATTGGGAAAGAGCCAGCAGAAGCAATCGGATGCGGATTTACTTCGGCGGGTAGCTTGCGAGATGAAAGTAACGTTTGCGGGGTTGCAGAGTCTTTGGGAGGGCCTGGCCAAGCGGGATTTTGGTTATGCGGGGAAGAATCCGGAGCGGGCTACGGCGCAGTGGAAGGCTTTGAGAACGCTTGAACATTGCAAGCAGGACTATGAGGCCTGGGCTGCGGAGTTGGAACGGCAGATTGAGGAACCAGAGCCTGACGAGATGAAAGTGGAGCAGTTGGTTCTGGTTACGGGTTACGATCCCGACGACTACGGTGTTCTTGTTGTTTGCTCTGTTCAGCGGAATTTCGAGCCCCGTACGGTGCAAAAGCAGTATCTTGGCGAGATACAGGCTGCAGATGTGCGGTATTGCCCTACGCAATTCTCCAATTGGCTACTTGAGCAGGGGTATTTGACGAAAGTCGGGTATACGGAGGTCTGGCTCGGGGAAGTTCAGCAGCCGAGAGCGGACGTGACGGTTCTGAAGGGGGAGGCAGATGGTCCGAATTGAACAGGATACGGATTTTGGGCGGATTACGGTCGAGGGGGACAACGCACATGACTGCGACGCTCAACTGGTCAACATCTTAGAATATCTCGGATTGCCCTATCCGCCTTCTTTGCCACTTAAAGAGTCTGCCAAGCCGATGCGAGAGGCGCTTCACTCTCAGATGCCAAACAAGACATGTATGGATTGCCGGCGCGGCTGGGCGTCCAATCCAGGACAGTTCCGTAGCGAGCAATTGAGCATTGCGGAGGCTGATCGGCGACCGTTTTTCAGCAGCCTTGCGGGGGTTGCTGGGTTCGATAGAGAGTTGTTTTGGGCGTGCGCCGGCTCACGAGGCGATGATATTCAACAATTCAGCATTACCGTCAAAATCGCTGGGCGCGGCTATGCATGTGGCCAAGGAAGCTCTCAAGGGGGTTGAGTGATGTGTGAACGTGAAGAAGTGATTTCTGTTGTGGCGACGGACGCGAAGGCGGCACGCCACATTCTGTTCTCGCTTCGGATTGACGGCACAGGGATTCACGCGGCGGGAAAGCTCAAGATTGAAGAAGCCTGGGGGCTTACTGACTGCGAAGAGGGCAAAGTTTACGGGTATCAGTGCACCAGGGGCGAGTTTCTGGCTAAAGAGACAGAACGGATGCGCCAGGCAGCCCAAAACGATGGTGAGGATGGAGAAGATCTTTCTCCGGAAGAGATTCGAGTCCAGGTGGCAGAACTATCCGCGATTACGCCTTATCACAGTGGTGGTTCTGGGGTTCGGACGGCGACATCGGCAATGGTGGACGCGGAGGCGGGCAAAAACGACAAAAAGGAGGGCGGATAGTGGCAACTACAACTGGCGTTCCGGTTACGGGAACGGATGCGGTCGGGACTGACACGTATGCGGCGGTTTTAGCGGCCCCTACAGCTCCGTTGATTTACAAGCATGTGATTCTTTCGGTTCAGACGAAGGACGCTATCGTGAGTTTTGACGGCGGGACGACGGACGGGATTCGGCTTCTGGCGGGCGAGCAGGTTATTCTTGACGATGTTTACATTCAGGATGCGATACAGGGGAAGAACGCTGTTGGCGGGGACAATTACACGTTTTTGACGGCTTCTGCGTGGTAGGGGGTGTTCTGATGGCAGTTGACGAGACATATCTGGTGCTGAAGCCCGAAGAGCTGCCATTTTGGGAAATTGACGATCCTGACGTCTACCCGATTCCGATTATGGGTTTCCGCCGGACACCACAGGAGTTCCTTGGCTATGTCAGAACACGGCAGGCTGAATGGCCTGATGGCGTGGCGATCTCTGGCGGCAGCACGATTGCTGAAGCCCGCATTTTGCAGCGAGAAGCGGGCATAAGATGGCTTAGAGAGCAGTGGGGTCGAATGGAAGCGGAATGTATGAGCATCAGAACGGGGGCGCTAGAGGCACCTACGGGGGGAGAAGGTTGACGTGAGTGCCACAACAGGTAAAATTCTCAGACTGGTATACGCCTAACGCGCAGCAGTACAAGGCGCATACTACCACGGCGTTCGAGACTTTCTACGGCGGCGCGGCTTTTGGGGGCAAGAGCTGGTTCTTGCTCTTTGAGGCCCTACGCCACTGTCTCGTCGGTGGACGGAACGCCCGCGCCATCCTCTTCCGGCGCACCTACCCCGAGCTTGAAGACTCCCTGATTGAGGAATCTCTGCGCGTATACCCTGAAGAGATAGGGGTTTACAACCAGCAAAAGCACATGTGGACGTTCGGGAACGGTTCTACGCTTCGGTTCAGGAACCTTGAGCATAAGAAAGACGTGGATCAGTACCGTTCGGCGCAGTTTACGCTTGTTGCCTTCGACGAGCTTTCGACCTTCCAGGAGTATCAGTACCTCTATCTGCTCAGTCGTTGCCGGAGCAATGACCCGACTATCAAGGCCCGGGTGCTGTCAGCGAGTAACCCGACGGGCATAGGTCATGGATGGGTGAAGAAGCGGTTCAAGTGTGGCCGGGAGTATCAGAAGCAGGGCTACCGGCCTGAAGCCATGTTCAACATCAGCCTCGGCAAGAGCGGCCGCAAGAGCACGGTGGTTTTCATCCCCGCCAGGGCCACGGACAATGTGCAGGGCATGTCGAACGATCCTGATTACGTTGACAGGTTGCGGTTGCTGCCGATTGACGATCAGCGAGCTTTGATTGACGGCGACTGGGACATCTTCGTCGGCCAGGCGTTCAGTGAGTGGGATCCCACTATTCATATCTGCGCGCCGTTCTACGTCCCTGATTCTTGGGCTGTCTTTCAGACGATGGACTGGGGTTATTCGACGCCGTTCTGGATTGGCTGGATTGCTGTCGAGCCGACGCATCCGGAGCGGTATTACCTCATTGATGAGTGGTATGGGGCGAGAGAAACGAGTGAAGGGGCTACCAAAGGCTTGGAGATGGCTGCTCCTGACGTGAGAAGGGGTATTGAGGAACGGGAACGGGGCCACGATTGGAAGGTGGCGTATCGGATAGCGCCCCCTGACCTCTGGAGTCGGCATGGCGAGGAAAAGAGCACCGCGGACCTGTTCTTGCCCATGACGTTCAGGAAGGCCGAACGGGACCGGCTGGCCGGCAAGCAGATGATTCACACTGTTCTGCGGGTTGACCCGGACACGCTCAAACCACGGTTTCAGTCGTTTTCGCCGTGTAAAGCGTTGAACGAAACGATCGGTGACTTGGTACGTGACGAAGCGAATCCGGAGGATGTGGATACTCGTCAGACGAATGACCACCCGTACGACGGCTTGAGGTATGGGCTTGCGTCTCGGCGCGTAATTGGGCGGGGGACGAGACTGACGAAGGCGGAACGAGCGGCAATACGACGGACACACAGGGTTCCGGTAATGACGTGACATGGCAAAGAAGAAGAAACTGAGCGAGGAAGTCGAGCAGAATATCATCAATCGCGTCCGCCAGGATGTCGAATTTGCGAAGAGGGGGCGTGTTATTGAGGCTGATCGGTGGCGGCAGTGCCGGAAGTGGTACGACTCGGAGTGGGCCAACCTGGACGCTGAGAGGGCCAAGACTTCCCTGTTCCTGCCTATCAGCCGGGCGAAGGCTATGCGGCTCGTGACTGCCATGATGATGTCGTTTATCGGCGGGACCAGTTTCGGGAAGGTTATGCCTCAGACGCAGCGTGGCGGCGACCCGGACAGTGCCGAGATGATGCACAGGCTGCTCGATTTCTACATCCAGCAGATGATCCCGATTACGAAGATCGTCTACGACGTTGCTGAAACGGCTTTTGTGGACGGCCCTGTTGTGCTGAGGGCGACGTGGGACCAGCGCTGGGATGGGTCAAAGTTGATTGCGAATCAGCCTGAAGTCATGGTTCTACCGAATGAAGACGTGCTGATTGATCCTTTCCGGCGCGTGACTGAGGGCATTCGTTACATCGTCCATTGGCGCGAGGAAGACCTTGACGAGATGTGGGCGAAGCAGGATGCGAAGATTTACCACAACGTCGAGAAGGTGGCAGGGACTGCCGGCCAGCACATGCGGGGTCCGGCGGCTGAGCAGGGCTTCTATCAGACACCGAACGAGCCGGAGAATCGACAGCGCAAGACTGTGCAAATCTATGAATACTGGGGGCCACTGCAGCTTAGAACCGCCGAGGAAGTAGACAGGTTGCATGCGGCAGGCAAGCCAGCGCCGCCAGAAGATGTTGTGGTGACGATTGCCGGGTCTGCCAATGGAGTGATTCTGCGCGATCCCGAAGACAATCCCTATGCAAAACTCGAAGAGGGCTTGACGCCTTACGGAAAATTGCCGTTTATCGTCGGCTACGCGATACCGCAGAGGGGAACCATCTACGGCACAAGTCCGACGTGGCTCGGGCGCGCTTTGCAGCAGGAAAACAACAAGATACGAAACGAGCGGCGGGACAATGTGTCGCTCACCTTGAACCCGAGAACGCTCTTCAACGTCAATTCGGGTCTGGACGTGGAGCAATACGAACTGGCGCGAACTGGCGGCCTGGTGAGCACTGAGGACCTTGAGAACAGCACCAAAGAGTCCGTTGTCGGGAACGTCACGCAGGCGGCGTACCGGGAAGAGGAAGTCAACCGCCGAGATAATCAGGAATTGTGGGGCGTGACGGATTACAACCAGGGCATGGCGCAGCCCGGCATGACGGACACGGCGACGGGTATCTCGATTCTGACCGAGCAGGCGAACGCAAGGTTCGGGCTTTACGGGCAGATGCTCAAGGACACGGTATTCATTCCTCTCTTGCGCAAGATAGCGAATTACATCCTTGAATTTGCCGAGCAAGAGGAAGTGCGGCAGATTCTTGTTTCGCCGAGCGAGCAAGAGGTTATGCGGAAGCTCGGGCAGGACAATAGGCCGAAACTCAAGCTCAAGAACATCATCAACCGGCAATTTGATATTAAGATGGACGCTGGTATCGGTGTGACGGGCAAGAGCGCGCAGATACGGAACCTTGAACATGCGCTTCAGATCATCATGCAGATGGCGAACATTGACCCGGAAGGCACCGCACAGAAAGCGAAAGCGATCACAGATAAGTTGCTGCCGCTGCTGGACGTGTCTGTGCCGGAAGGGGGCGGGCAGGGTGGCCCTCCACCGCAACAGCAGCCAGGTCAAGGGGGCAGTCCACCGCGGTCAAGGGATTTGACGACGCCGCAGCGGTTGGGCATGGAGAATCGGCGTCCTACGCAAGAAGAGACGTCGAACATCGTTTAACGGGGGTGTAGAGATGGCAGAGCAGCAAGAGATAAGCCGGATTGCTGGCAAAGGCTATGTGTTTGCAGACGGAGAGAAGCAGGCGACGCTGAAAAGTTTTGTTCGCTCGTCAGCCTATGCGGTAGTGAAAGAGATTCTGCGGTGGGAAGCAGTTCAGGCGCTAAAAAAGCTCGTGAGGGTGCCGGCAAAAAATGGCATAGGCGTGGCCAAGCTTCAGGAACAGATTCACTCTGTGGACTACTTTATAAACGGCTTTGACCGCGTGGTAGAGAGGGAGCCAGATGCCAGCGAAGTCGCAAAAGCAGTTTCCGGCTGATGAAGGCGAAAGCGGAAGGGACATTCCCGAGCGGGCACCGGGGGATATCCAGAGCGACAGCCAAGGAGACGGGCAAGAGCCGCAAACACGGGGGCAAGAAGCGCAAGCATAGATAACCTTTTAAGGGGAGAAGGACGATGGCAGAACAAGCACAGGGGGCAGGGGCCGCCACACCGCCGAAGGTTGGTGACGTTCGGCAGGGGACGAAGGGTATGGAACAGTTTGTGAAACAGGGGGGGAAGTCGGGATGGATGCCGGCCAGTGAAGTAGCTGCCGGTTTCTCTCGGACGGATGATTACACGCGGAAGACGCAGGCACTTGCCAAGCGCGAACTTGAACTCACGCAGCGGGAAAAGGTCTTGACTCAGGCAGAAGCAAATCTTGGACGTCAGGGGCCGGAGGCGAGTCAGCAATCCGGATTCGACGGAGAGTTTGTACCCCCGGACTCGTACCGCGAGCAACTCGGGGCGGCTGGTTCAAACTCTGGCTCCAGACGTTCAAATGTCGATCCATTCGAGGAGTTGCAAGATAATCCAGCCGGTTACGTTCAGCGCCATGTCCGAGCACAGATGGGGCCGGTGATGCAGCAAGTGGAAACCATGCGCCAGCAGAACGAAGCGCTCCAGCTGCAAGTGGCAACCCAACAGGGCAAGCAGCGTCTGAGGACGAAATACCCGGACATCGACTTCGATGCGGTTGAGGCTGCGATAGAGGCGATGCCCGTAGAAGCACAAGGAGAATTCAGGAACGAAGTAGGATACTCATTACTTCACCGTGAAATGAAAGATCAAGGAACTGAACAGGGGGCGGGAGACCAGCAAGAACAAGAGGGGAAGCGGACTCCTGACAGCACGCCGTATGTCGAGGAAGTCGCTCGGTCATCGGCGCAACTTCCGGGGGGAATACCTGAGCCCTTGCCCGATAGCATTCGCCCGGATGACCGGGCTGCTATGACGAAAGTGGGTGAGATGCTCGCACCTAAAGAGGAGAGCCCTCCAGGAGGATAACAATGCCTTTCTCAGTCTACGAAAGCGGGATAACCCGGACTGTGGAACCCGTTCGGGATATTGCGGAGATGATCAGTCGACTTGATTGGGAAGATACGCCGATTGTCAGTTCTATCGGCATGCAGAGCACAAACCAGATCAGATTCGAGTGGCAGACGGATACTCTTGGCACTGCTGACGCGAACAACTCGATGCCTCAAGGCGGTGATGCGCCGGAGGCTGTCGATACGCTCCGTGTGCTCCAAGATAACTATACCCAGATGTTCAATGAGACAGTCAGTGTCAACAGCACACAGCAGGCCGTTAAGCAGTACGGCCTGTCAAACGAGTTCGCCTACCAGCGTGCCAAGAAGACTGCGCTTATCAAGCAGCACAGTGAAAAGCGCGTAATCTCAGATGGCACGAAACAAGCGCCCACCGCTACGAATGGCGACATTGGCCTGATGGATGGTGTGTGTACCCAGATCACGACCAATGTTGACAGTAGCGGCACGTTCAGCCAGGCGACGTTCGATACGCTGATGCAGACGGTTTTCGATGCTGGCGGCAAGCCGAAGGATGTTTGGGCTGATGCTACGCGAAAACAGGCGATCTCGAACTTCACCGGCAGTGACCGCAGGGCGACCCAGGACGCGAAGCGGGTCATCAACACCGTCGAAGTGTACCAGTCTGATTTCGGCGAGGTGAGGGTGCATTATCATCGGCTGTTGCCCGTGACGGTCAACTCTTCGTCTAACGACAGCGAGTGTTTGCTGCTCGATCATTCTTTGCTCGAAATGCGGACACTTGAGCCGATGCTCTGGGAACTCATGGGCAAGACCGGCAAGTCGCGCACGGAACTGGGCACGTGGGATGTGACGCTGGCCAATCGCAATCAGCTCGGCCACGCCATCTACACGGGCCTGTAAGAGTAACTTTAACCAGGTGTAAGGGGGCGGGAACCAGGCCCGCCCCTTAGGGGAGTAGCAATGCGAGAAGTGTTGCTTCAGACGAGACAGGGACAGGTTCTGTGTCGGCCTGTCAATGACCGGCCTGATTGCCATGAGTTCGTTGGCATTGACTCGAAGGGCGGGTACCACATCTGCTATGAAGATCCGAGCGATAGCGTAGAGGCAATGTGCGCCGCGCAACGCAAGGACACGCACGGAAAGATACTGGCAGCCACAACGAACAGCCTCAGCATGCATAAGGTAGCTGAGCTGCCGGCAGTTGTGGCAGCAGCACACGCAGAGAACTTCAACGATCCTGAATGGATGAGGCATTATCTCAGAAGGCACCCGGAATACAGGACGTATGATGAGGGGTCTTCGCTCTCGAAACGATTTACTCGAAAGGTGGGGGAGGGGAAAAGTGGGAACATTTCTGGTATCAAGGCCGCAGGATAACTTCAACCGGCGTGTCCTGTGCGGGCACACGGTTTTGAACAAACTGGGGAAGTTCGGGGGGTTCTACGTCAAGGACGAGAAGGAAGCCATTCGCGTCTGCGAGAATGCAAACAAGTGGCTGGGGCGTGCGAAACTGGACAAGCCCAAGCAGTGGCGCTATGAGGCGGTGCCCGAGGGGCAAGAGGTTGAAGTGCCGGCCACGGGCGCTGATTTGCCGGACGCGCCGGAACCATCGGGGATTGACCATTATCACTATCTCCAGAGGGAAGTGGACAAGATTCTTGCAGCAGGGGGGCCGCCAATTCAGAAGAACTCGAAGAGGGCGCGTCTTGACCAGTACATTGAGAGACATTCAGGTTACTTAGTACCGGAGGTCGCCTCGACCCCAAGTGAGCAGCCATAGACATTCCAGGATTTCGACTTGCCCTCGCCACCCGAGAACGGCAACGCTTTCGACACGTGGCAGGCGGAGTTTGACTTGATTCTCTTGCGGAAGGTTCATTCCTTGGAAGAGAAGTGGCAGAGCGTTGAGCGGATGCGGAGTTGGGCAAAGGTGACGCTGGCTGGTTCCGTAATTCTGGCGGCGCTCATCACGGCGGCGGGACAGATATTGACACACTTCAAGGGAGAGTAGGAAATGGCATCGCTTCAAGAACTGTTCAATATGCGGAACAACTCGGGCTTCAGGAATCGTGTTGCAGCCGCCGGCTGGCGGTACGCAAAGGACATTCTTACGGAAGACCCGGTTACTGCGGACCATGCCCGCGCCATGTGGGCACGTGCCCTGCTGAAGGACCAGGGGGAAGGGACGTGCGTCTACGAAATCTTCAAGGGCTGTATGGTGATTCTTGAAGACACTGACACGAGTTCGACGGACGAAGACGTGACTGCGGCTGTAGCTCAAGTGGTTACGAAACTGGCAGAAGCGGGGGCGCCCTGATGGCTAACGAGATTCTTGTCAAGACAGGAACTGCTAAAGTCTGGGCTGATGCGACAGACTACACGCCCAACGATGAAGACTATCAGATTGACCTTACGAGCCTTGCTGATGGAGCGGCACGTCAGGGGGCAAAAGGTGATCTTGGGGCGACAAGACCCCGCCGTTATGCGGTAGAAGTCTGGATCGAGTATGACGTCGCACCTGTGAGCGGCACTACCTGCGACATCTATTGGGCTCCGTCAGCTCATGCGACTGCGGCGACCGAGAATCATGGTGGCGCAAGTGGTTCTGATGCTGCCTATACGGGCACAGCGGGCGACAGCTTGGACGATAGCTTGAAGCAACTCGACTTCATAGGGTCGTGTATTTTGACTTCTGATGCTGCAACGGTTGTCCAGCGGTTCTCGTTCGTCTACTCGCCGCCACATCGTTACGGGATGCCTGTCATTGACAACAATGGTGGGCAGGCACTTGAAGGTGACGCTGTCGAGATGGCGTTCAAGATGATTCCCATAGTGGATGAAGTGCAGTGAATGTGAGAGTTCAGCCGATTCCGAGTTACGCCAGCGGGTTTGCACGGTATGCTGCCGATTCGGCAAATCCGGAATCCTGGCGTAGATTGCAGGGTTTGTGGGTTCCTGCCCTTGGGCCAACAGGATTGAGAGTTCTGGATTGGAGCAAACGAGCACATCATGGCACATTGACGGCTATGGTTCCGGCAACTGATTGGGTGCCAAGTGCGGCGGGGATGGCGCTCAACTTCGATGCAGTCAACAACTACGTTTCCGTGGGCGACCATGATAGTTTGGATTTTGGGACAAGTGATTTTTCCGTTCTTGTGTCGTTCTACCAGGCGGCTGCTGTTAATGTGGCCGTAGTTGCAAAGGCTGCGGCACCATATACGAATGGTTGGCTGGTCTTTCTACAAGATGACGGCATAATGCGTTTTCAGACTGATACTGGCGAAGTTGGCGATACAGAGCGGTCCTCTGCAAGTTTTACAACTGGCGAATGGCAAACTTTAATTATTGTGGTGCATTATGGCAGTAGCGTGGACTTCTACAGGAATGGCGCCTTACTCACCAGTGATGGTAACCTTACAAGCTGGGACTTAGATTCAACGGCCTTCCCATTGGAATTTGGAACATTTGACACTGGGTCGAGCCTTTTCAACGGGTATATGAGCATGTGGGCACTTTGGGACTACGCGCTTCCAACATCTCAAGCTATATTACTATCGCGTGATTCTTACACGATAGTGCGTCCGGCTTCGTATGGCTGGACGGGGAAAGCAACAGCAGGCAATCCATGGCACTACTACTTACAGCAGGCAGTATGAGGAATTGACATGCCAGACATCTGGATGGATGTAGATTCAGCAGTCACCATTCCAGTCAACAAGGTTCCTCTCGTTGACAATAGTGACTTCGTGTCACTTGAGGAGGCAGTGGCCTATAACGCCGCAGGCATGGACCTCAACTGGAACTTCGTGACCAGTGCTGGTGTCCAGACACAGACCAACGTCGTGCCTACCACGGCTGGTAACTATGATTGGGCGTCTATGGGAAACGCCATGTATAAGATCGAGATGCCGCCTACGGGTGGTGCCTCAGCGAACAACCGAGATGAAGGGTATGGCTGGTTCACTGGCATCTGCACTGGTGTCTTGGCTTGGGCTGGACCGACCATTGGCTTCCGGGCGGCTGCGATCAACGATGCTCTGTGTGATGGTAGTGATTACCTCGACGTGAACATGGTTGAGATGTCTGGTGGTGGCACAGCAGTAGACAACCTTGAGGCCATGTTCGACGGCACGGGATACATAGAGGACAGTGCGCCTGCCTTCCAACTACAGCTTGTGGGTCTGGCTGGAGGGTTGGCAATCAGCCAGATAGCCGAAAGTTCGACGATAACGCAGGGTAATGAGGGGGTCACGGACTACACAGACACACAGGACCATGGCGGTGACTCCTGGACTCTGACCGATAGCGAGGCGGGCGTGGGAATAGACGCCTACCTTGAGTTCGACATTGGTGGATCGGAAGCAGTTCCGGTGTCCCTACGCTTTGATGGGTATTTTGACGATCAGGGAGCAGCCGACAAGGAGCTTTACATCCAGGTATATAACTGGACAAACGCCACTTGGGATACGTTACATACTCTGACAAATGGCTCTGCAAACCAAGAATTTGAACCTCCGTTGACGATCAACGATGTGGGGATGCCTGCTGCTGATCCTGGTATTGTGCGTGTGCGTTTTCTCCAGTCTGCATCGGAGGCGGGGAATATACTCTACGTGGAGCACTGCACAGTTGGCTATGTCAATGCGCTTCAGACTGATGCGAACGGATATATCAAGGTGTCGACTGGCACGGGCACAGGGCAGGTGAGCCTCTCTGCCGGCAAGGTTCTGCTACAAGCAACACAGACGGGTGTGACGATCCCGACGGTTACAACGCTCACAGGCCACACGGTGCAGTCGGGCGACAGTTACCCCATCGTGAACCATGTAACGTACGGCAACTCCGCGATCCTAACACGAGGCAACATTGCCTGGATCACGGCTACTGGCGGTGATGCTACGGCGGCGAACCAAGCCACAATTATCAGCTATATTGACACAGAGGTCGCGGCGATCAAAACCGTTGTGGATGCTAACGCGGTTGCCATTGCTCTGCTGTACAGTGCCGGCAGCGGAGGTATCGAAGTCGATCACGACTACGGCGGCGCTGACAGTCTGACTTACAAGACCGGCGCGAGTGTGCCCATCGACAATGCTGAAGTCCGGGCCTTTCTGACAACGGATTATGCCGCCGGCAACACGACATTCGCATACCAGAAGGGCTACACGACTACGGACGTGAACGGGCAATGGGAGAGCTCCATGTGGCTCGACGCAGCGACTTATACATTCGTGTTCGTCAAGCAAGGCGATTACGGTCCTGACACATCTGAGGTTGCAATAAGCTGAGGAGGCTGAAGAGTGGTAGTCACAGGAACACCAGTGGGCGGCGGGGGCGGGACTTACACGGTGGCGGACGTTCTGACAAAGGTTCGCTATGAGGTGGGTGATGAGGATGCAAACAACTACCCGAATGAAGAACTCATCAGCTACTTGAACGATGCCATTGAACTCCTGTGGGCTCGGTTGGCTGCCAGGGCTCCGTGGTTCTTCGACAGCACGGCCTACATCGACACAGAGGACTACGTGATTCTTGACGGCACGGCTGACTACGCTCTGCCGAGCGATTTCCTTCTGGATAGGTTCCTGGACTTGAATGGCGACCAGACATTCAACCTGAAGGCGACGGACCAACTGGTTACGGGTGCAGAAGGTTACTTGCTCAACGAAGGGAACATCAAGATACTGCCTGAGCCGACCGCGGACGGCACAGCTACTCTCCACTACATCCCGAAGTTCACGCGGGTTACGGAGACGACGGATACTTTGCAACTCTATGATGACGATGTGGAGTTCGGGCAAGCGTTGACGTCGTTCATTGCACTGAAATGTAAGATGTCGAACAGGGAAGGACCGAGCGGTTCGGACGCATTGTTCAATCTGATGAATACGGTGGTAATGACCTACGCTGCGCAGCGGAACGCGCCGCGTGACCGGGGGGCGAAGGTGACGTATCACAACTATTCGTAGGGGCAGGGGGCGAGCGGGGGTTTTGTCTCAATGACGTAGTTCTGGAGGATGGACAGATGGCCGAGACTTTTGGGAAAGATAGATTCTGGAACAGAGGCCCCGTGCTCGACCTTAAGAGGTACGTGCATTTCAGAGCCGAGTTTTGGAAAACTGACATTTCGGCGACGGCATTGCCGGCGCCGTGGACGCTGACCGACACCAGTTCGGGTGGAACGCCTACGATTGTCCAGAGTGGCGACGCGCATGGTGGTGCAATCGAGATGAAGCACGCCAGCACGAGCGAGGCTGAGGTAATCGGCATCGACTTCGGCGACGAACTGTTGTTCGACATCGACAAACTGATGAGCTTTCAGTGTCGGTTCCGCATGCCTACAATCAGTGCCGTAGACGAACTCATTGTCGGCATGATCTCCAACCACAACGATACCATCGCCAGCCTCACGGAAGGTGCATGGATCAGCGTGGACGGTGCGCAGAACATCGATTGTGAGAGCGACGATGGTACGAACCGGAATGACGATGACGACAGCGACGAAGACCTCGGAAACGACGTCTGGTGCTGGGTCGCAATCGACTTCCGGAAGCTCCGTGACGTGAAGTTCTATCTGGACGTTCTGGGCAACGGGGAGTTGATTCGTGTTCTTGAAGGCGACCCCACGTTCGACCTGTCGAACTACAGTTCGGGCCTGCAGCCGTCGATCTTCCTGATAAAGGATAGCGGCGCCACGCAGATCAACGTGGACGTGGACGTTGTGGACATCGTCGCAAGGCGATAGCCGTAATGCAGCACCATGCTTGGTGGCCGCACGCGACATTAAAGCGGCCACTGAGCATCAATTAAGGAGGAAAGGTGAGATGGGACAACCGAAGAATGCACCCCACCATGTTATGAGAGAAATGGGAGGGGCAGGAAGTACGGCAATTCACGTTGACCTTGACGACAACGCCAACATCCTGTTTGGCGATATAGATGATGTTGTCGCGGGTTGGGATGGAACCAATCTCAATTTCATTCCTGTAGCAGACGATACCGGTGCGTTCAACATCGGCAATGGCACCAGGGACATGGATCTTAAGGTGTTCTTGGGTGATACATCGAACTATGCGTTGTTCGACGTGGGTAACAACAAAGTATCTCTTGCAAGCACACTGACTTCTCAGACGACTGAGAAGAACATGCTGGGGATCGCCTATACCACCGACAGCACGTACATCACGGGCACGAACATGACGTACAGTGGCGCCCGTGGTTCGGCGGCTCTCAACATAACCAGTACGTACAGCGGGATCAGTGGTGGCTTCAGCAACATCGTTTCGTTCATCACGAAGTCCGGTGCGACGAGTGCGGCCGGTAACGGCGTAGTCGGCATCAAGCAGGTTGTGACGAACACTGCGGCAATGAGCGCTGGCGTAGTCTACGGCGCTCAGTTCATCGCCAAGCACGCCCATGCGACAAACATCATGACCGCATCAGCAAGTCTGATCGGTCTTGAAGCGTGGACCTACAACAGTGCGGCAGGTCCTGCTCGCACGCAGATCGGTGGAAACTTCGGTTGGCATAACGAAGCGACTGGCGGGACGTACGGAGCAGGTTCCGTGATCCGTGGAATCCAGATCTTCTGCGACAACAACGCAGGGGGCAACGACCCTGTCGAGTCCAGCGGCTTGTGCATCTGGAATATGGCTGGCACGATTACCAACGCGATCAATGTCGTGCAGTCTGGTAGCGGGTTTACGAACCTGTTCAGTTTTGCGGCAGCCAGCGCCCCGGTTGTGGCGTCAAGTTCCGGCGATGGGACGCATTCCTATTCACTTACATGCAACGTAGGCTCTACAGCCTATTACATTCGGTTGCATGCTGTTTAAGGGGACACTTTTTTAAGGGGGGTGTAGGAATGAAGCGGATTGACTTGTCGAATTATGGCGTCGAAATTAGCGGTCCTGAAGGTAGCCATGTCGAACCCTATGACATGAGAACCTCAGCCAGGCTCGTCTTGCTGAACCCGCAAGCTCAACTCAATGCTGTCGAGTTGCTTGCGAATGACGATCTGGCTCAGAAGATAGGTTCGACTGAGGGTGACGAACTCCTTCTCGAAGACGCCGAGTACGCGCAACTTGTCAGTGCGCTGGATACGGTTCGCGGCTTGAGAGCGAATGACGTGCAATTCGTCCGGCGCATCAAGAACGCAGAAGACGTTGACGTTGAGGTAAAGGAAGATGCCGGCTCTTGAACGCATAGAGTGGCCTTACCCGTGGATGGGGCTTATAACGGAGCTTGCAGCCCGTCATATGCCCCCATCCGCCCTTCAGGCCGTCGATAACATGTACTACAGCAGTGTCAATGTGCTGCGTAGTCGTGGAGGGTTCGATAACACTTACAGCGGCACTACGGCGAAGGATACGAAGGAGATTTACTACTGGGATGGCGATGGCAAGCTCTACCACGCTGACGACAATGCCACGTTCTTCCAGGAAGGCGTGAGCAAGGGCACAGTTCTTGGCAACGTGACCGACATGGCGTCGTACAACAATGGCGACGGCGCAGTGATGATCGTTGCCGAGGAATTGGGCGCTCGGGATCACACGCTGCATACGTGGGATGGTGCGGATTACGCGGAGTTGACGAAGAAGTCTGCTGTTATCGAGAATCCCACGTTTAATGGTGAAGGTCTGCATGACATGACGACTGGCGGCACTTACAGCGGTGCTGAAGGGCTCGCTTACTATCGAGTGCGGATAGACGGGACCGGCGCACCTGACACGTTCCAGTGGAGTAACGACGCGGGCGAGACGTGGGAAGCCACGGCTGTGTCAATCACAGGGTCGGCTCAGACGCTTGAGAGTGGGGTCACAGTGACCTTTGCGGCCACTACCGGGCACACTGCCGCCGATAGGTGGGATTGGACCGTTTTGGCCTATCCTGACGTGCCGCACGGGGAAAAGGTAATGACCAGGTGGGGGCGTCTCTTCATAATGAAAAACGGGACGGACAATATCTATTGGAGCGCCCCGCTCGACCATACGAACTTCGGTGGCTATTACGGCGATGGTGGGTTTACACCGGTTGCTGCCGGCGAGTATGGCAGCATGGTTGACTGGATTGAGAAAGAGGGCATCGTTTACATCCTCAAAGAGCGGGCTATTTTCGAGTTGGTGGGGGATGATACGGAGCATTTCCTCTTGCAACTACTGACTACAGTGAACGGGCCTGTAGAGGGCACGATTGCCGACTGCGTGAACGGTATCGGGTATGCTGCTGCGAATGGCATCTTCCCGCTTGGCAGGGCTGCGGGTGAGGCTATGGACTGGACACGCCGGATTGAAGGCGACATTCAGAGTAGCTTGTCATCCGCGAAGGCGGCGTATTCCTCTGAACTGGGGGCGTACGTCGTAATAGACGGGACGAACAAGGCGTATGTGTCCTGTCACCACAATCATCCTGACGTATGGACGAAGTTCACGTTACCCTGTAATGCGACTGCGATTGTCGAGAGCGGTGGGAATCTGTGGATCGGCGATGATAACGGCGATGTTTACAAGTATGACCACGACAGCGAAACCGACGATGGCAGTGCGTTCCCGGTATCGTTTACGACTGCCGACTGGAATCTGGGCGATGCGAACATGCGGAAAAGTGTGAGACTTGTCGAGGGGCGGTTTGCTGCGGCGGATGCTGCAACAGTAGCTGTCAAGTTGCGGGTGGACGGTAGCGGGTCTGCAACACGTACAGAGACGATTGCGGCGACTGCCCGGAATGTCTTCAAGTGCTCTGCAGAGTGCGAGACGTTGGCAGTGGAGTTCGTCTATACGAGTCTGACGGCAGCGTGCAAGTTCGGTGGATTCGCCGTGCGTGTGCATGGGTCCGGGGAGATATTCACATGACCGATATGGGCAGCATTGGCCCCATCATAGGCTGGCAACCGTACCAATGGCCGCGTCTGCCTCAGTACTGGCCGACTGAAGGTGGATGGTCGGAGTATCGCAATGCGTTCAGCCAGACGGGCGGGCAGCCAGGCGACATGTACGACTGGGGGCCGGACTTGAGGCGGTATGTTATGGGCCTGAACAAGCAGATGCAAGGGATTCTGAAAGGGCTCTCGGAGGCTTTCCCCGATACATGGCCTACGTTCCCGTCTGGCGGAATTAACATCGCTTTGCCTGCTCCTACCCCTTCAGCAACGGGGGGAGCAAGACGTGATTCTTACAAGGTTCGGGTTGCCAAAGAAGACTTGACGCCGCACTTCCTGTATACGGACGACGATGTAGACCAGAGCAAGATGGCGGAAGGCGAGGCAATCGACCTTCAGGAAACTGGTGGTGACGGTGCGTACAAATGGGTCACTATAGTGCACGGGACGCCGACTATTCCTGCCGATGTAGATTGCGACGAGATTGGCGTTGGGTCAGAGGGCAGTGAAGCAGCGGACAGCTCGACCTGGCTGGTTACTGGCGACCCAGCGAAAGGCGCTCTGGTGACTTCCCAGTGGCGTAGCGGATACTTCGAGAGTGGTGATGAGACGTTTTACGGCTACAACAGAACGATGAAGTTCGACAGGTTCGGGCATTTCGTGGGCATGGTCGGGGAAACCAGGGCAACGATTGACGTGCCGGAAATCTGTTCATAATGGCACATTTATGTAAAGACGCGAATGGGCATCTATTGAAAACGAGCGGTGGGCATCTTGTTAAAGAGACGCCAAGCTGCCCGAGCGATGGGTACTGCGAGACCATCTGTGCCGATATCTACTACGTTACGGTATCGACCGGCCAGTGCGACACAGAGGACTGCTCCGGCGCTTATACTCTTGGTTTTGTGGTTTCCTGCATCTGGTCAGGCGTGATTGGTGCTGACTGCGCTGCCGTGGTTCTCTGCACTTTGGAGGATGACCAGTTCTCCTGGTATTTTAGCGTCGGTATCTCTCCTAACCCCATTTGTCGGTATGTTAGAACTGCTTACGGAAAGTGCCCTTTGGGTGTCTATCTTCTTGACGTGCCGGCCGATTGCGCCGACTGTGACGACAGTGTGACCATAACGGCCACGCCTTAATCGGAGGGAAAAGAGAATGGCAATTCCTCTTGCAGTGGCATCGGCCCGCAAGCGCCTGTGTCAGAGATGCCCGCATTACTGCCACCGGCCAAAGTGGAAATGGTACCGGTGCACCTTCGGCATCAACGCTGTGGCAGACGAGGAGCGAGGCCCAGAGTGTGGCGATGATTGGTGGCAGGGCGAGGGCTCGGTGTGCGGCGCCGGCCGCTGGGATAATTTCATCTCAACGCCAGGGGATCGTGTTCAGGTCCAACTGGACAGTGAAGATGCAGACATCGGCCCTGTGGACACAGACGCGTACAAGGCTGAACTTGCAAGCCGACAACAAGAAAGGGTCCAGGACAACTGGCGTCGGCAACGGCCGCGCTTGAAAGCCGTCTTGGAACATCGCGCGAATGACGACGAACGTGCGATAGTTTTGATAGCGCTGACTGAGTTCGACGCTATCCCGCATTGGCTGGCGCATGAGGCGGCAAAGGAGATTCTAAGTGAACAGGCGTCAACTCTCGGCGATTCTGGCTGACCTGGATGATGCAGGTGAGTGGGCGAAGCAGTGGGCTCCGCCGACTTGCAAGCATGGCGTGAAGAAGGGTTGCTGCCGGGTGCAATGCGAGAAGTTCGATGTAACGGTTGTCCCGTACAGGTGCAACGCAGAGAAGTGCATAGGATTCGAGAAGGAGGCAGCATAATGGCGCTTCCAGCAGAGTTGATGGTAGTGTTCGCCGCAGTGTTCTCAGGGGTTGAGAACGAGTTCGGGCATGCGGGCGAAGATGCGATGCCAGTCGGGGGTGTGCAAGGACAAGTGGAGGAAAGCCAGAATGGCCAGATTGGACAGGGCGCAGTTTCTCAGCCCGGCATCAGATAGGTCGGCGGCGCCGATTCCTTCCGGTTTTGGTAGTGACGAACTCTTTGCGCTTGGTCAGCAAGGATGGGAACAGTATCAAGCTGGCGATAGGGCCGCTTTGGTTCCACCTTCTGGCTTGACCGAGCAGGAACGAATGAACTGGACGAAAGGATTTGCCGCGGGTAGACGTGAATCAACGCTCATACCTCAAGAATTTGGCCCAACGCCTGAAGAACTTGGGCCAGGGGAAACCCGTGATGGGATTACCTTCACGCAACCAGAAGAACGCAGAGATGAGCCGACCGCTATTGACCGCTGGGAAGAGATGTTCGAGCGTTTCGAGAGGGGCCAAGACCTCCGCCATCAAGAACAGATTGACGAACTGCGGGAGATCCGTGACACCGAATACCGACACGCACGTGAAGCGGAAGCGCGGAAGTTCAAGATGGCTCTCCAGACAACGAATCTCTACAACAAATATGCAAGAGGGGAAGCGCGTAAGCGCGCCAATATGCGGGGCCAATTACGCAGAGGCGTTTACACGGCACTGAGGGCCGCTGCAATGGACTACAGTGCCGCGCGTGCTCAGATGGCTCAGACATTACAGCAGCAGGCAGCCAGTGGCTTCAGCCCGCTTGTGCGCACACAACCACCGGGGGGATAGGAGAGGGACATGGCGGTAATTTCATCAAGGAGAAAGCGAAAAAAGGGCACTCTGCCGACACCGGGATTTATGTCACCTCAAGGCACGATGCCTAAAGTTGGGCCACGCGGCATATTCCAATCGCCCCAAGATGTGGGTCCTCGAGGTGGCACAATGCCTTTGGTGGACCCGAATAGAGGAATCCCTGATTTGCCTGGGCGCTTCTCGCCACCTGACCCGAATAGAGGCATCCCGGGTCCAGGGGTTTTCCCACGTCCTGATCCCAATAGAGGGATCCCAAGTCCTGGTGTTCGTTCGCCGCAACCGCCACGGACGCAGGAGTTCCTGACGACGGGACAGCAGGGCGCACAGACTCCAGCACAACAGGCACAACCATTCCAATATGCGCCGACAACGATGCAACCAGCGCAGGCTGCCCCCGCTAACCTCCAAGAAGCCCAACAGCAGTCCAGGGAACAGTTCGAGGCTCTAACAGAGGAACAGAAGGTTCAACAAGGCGGCTATTGGGAGCCGACAGGAGGGCAAGGCCCTTTCCAGCCTACTTCTGGACCTGGCATTGCGCCCTCGGGGAGGGGCGATGAATCATTCCAGACGATGCAACAGAAATTCGTTCCCTATCAGCCCCGTATCGAGCAACCATCTTTTCAGCCACCGCCCTTTGTGGGGCCAGAGGATATCGGCGGCGCAGACTTCCCGCAGGCCCCTGGCTTCGGCACGGAAGA
>SDBU01002104.1_pt1 | contig 27127 bp, 34 predicted proteins | sample 2277071 | NCBI WGS metagenome assembly SDBU01 (sample SAMN10397929, study PRJNA504765) | marine sediment metagenome | isolation source: marine sediment core GS08_GC12, 126 cmbsf | place: Arctic Ocean: Gakkel Ridge, Loki's castle | collected 2008 | reverse complement strand
GCTGGGGATACTTGTGTTCTATTATAAGCGTTCCTCCTCTTCCGTCGGAGCTTCGTTCCATCCGGACGCACCATTTGAATGGATTGCTGTGCTTACGTATGCATTTCTTAGCTTCTCGACTTAGCTTATGAAGATGTCGGTCTGAAGTTCCGTGGAGTTCGATAGAGGGATTATGGAAAGTGAGCTCTTTTATCCGAGCGAGAAGTGTTATGCAAAAGGCGTCTTCTGCTGTAGTCAAGGGTCCAATCGGCTCCTCGCTTTTAACAATGGCCTTACGTTTGATGTATAGTTCTCCGTTATTATCGTGGACTATTAACGGCTCGTAAGGATTATGCTTGGGCTTATCCGAAGGCGAAGGTTTATCTGAAGGTTTGCCCAAGGCCAAGGCTTGGCTTCGAAGGAGTTGATTCGCAGGAAGCTCAGAAAATTGGTCTAAGAGTTTTTTAACTACATCCTTGTGCTTATCCAAAATCGCAAGGCGTTTATCCAAAATGGGCTCTTCTTTTGATTGCTTGGTTTTGATTCTCGGAACGAAGTTCCGTGCTTGCCGAAATGTATATTAATATAACTCAGTATGATAATGACACAGAATATACTAAGCATAATACCATAAAAAGAATAAGTTGTCAAGAGGTTCTCAAAAGTTACCAACCGGCGGGTCAATTCATCCCGATGGGGGTATATGGTTATTTTCGGTGTTTATGTTGATTCCAAAGGAGTGATTCCAAAGGAATGCCTCCAAGACGTTAAATTTTAACGCTTCGTAGTGGTTCTTAACGCTTCGTAGTGATTCCAAAGCCAAGGGAGTGGTTCTTATTATAGTATATTATATTATAGTATATTATATTGAGATATTCATTTATTTATAGTAAATAAAAAAAAAAAAAAAAAAAAAATAATAACTTTAACTAATTGATTACTTTCAAACCGTTTTATTACTCACTAAGCTTTTTCTGAGCTTTTTACTAAGCTTCACTCAAAACAAATCGAGCCATTCTTTGACTCAGCGTATCTTATCGTGATCGATAAAACAACCATATGCCCCCACTTCTATTAACCAACCGGACCGTCCGTAACTTTTGAGAACCCTAGCAATTGACTCAGAAGCGTTAAAATTTAACATCTTGGAGTATATATGACTATACGTCCTTGGTTAATTTAATAATCATAGTGCCGTTGCAATAGCCATACTTATTATAATTCCTATATACCAAATTACTGGCCAGTCCATATTTAATCTCCTTTTTGGCTAAGCTTCTTGGTTAGTTAATAAGTCTCTTGATTAGTTAATAAGTCCATAAGGATAAGGATACAGTCCCCCCGACCCTCCATCGAAAATTATTGGGCTCGTTTTGTTACTTCACGACGAGAGAGATGTTAAATTTTAACACTTCTTAGTGTGTGTGATTTGCATGAACTGCTTCAAAAACTTACTCGGTTGTTGATAATTGCCTGGGTTATTTGGATCGATTCGGTTGGTTTGGTTATTCTGTGCTTGTGGCCAGTTTTTTGAAATATTCCGACAGTTGTTTTGGTGACATTTCACCGGACTGGACTTTCTTGGTTAACAGGTCAAATTCAGACGCTTTACGGAAAATTGCTTTGGTCTTGCCGGGTTTGCGTACAGACTCAACTGTGAAGTCATCGGCCATGCTTTGGCATTGGTCTTGAAAGTTCTCGTATGAACCGGAAAAGTCATTACGCAAAGCTCCATAGTTGGGTGTATGACTGAACAGTTTAACCGCCGATTCGGCAATATCCTTGAACGTTGTGGTTTGATACCGTTCGTGAAAAGCTGCCTCAGTTGTCGGAACAGTCCATATGACTTCGATCTTTTCTTTATCGGCCAAGGATTTGGTACTGGCTACATAAGACGTTTCACGATCATAGTTAATACGGGCAGGATGAGTTGCGACTTCGACTTTGACGACTCTGCTTTTTTGTTCTGGCATAATGATGCCTCCTTTTTACTGTAATTGAGGCAATCATCAACGACCGGATAAATTTTCAAAGAGCATGTTTTGGGTTTATTGTATCGTTACCTATTGTTATTGCATACATTGTGCCAAAAGTCAACGGAACCTCAAAATAAACTAACCTGTTGATTTTATTGCCTAATTCACAATGAGACATAAGTGTAATATGTAACCAAATTACTCGGTTGTTCATAATTTTGAACCCCTTTGTGTAACCTGTTGAGATCATTACATAATCCTGTTGATTCATGTTTTTAAACAAGTTCAAGATAATGAACCGAAATAACCCGTCCAAAGGCCAGGAACAGACGCATATCTGGCACAGCTCTTGCAGGTGCGTTGGGCCGACGGCTTAGCGAACAAATACCGGACGAGCTAACAAACGATAGCTCGACGAACAATTACCAGACGAGGGAACAATGTTCGGCTGACCAAGCAAACACCGGCTGACCAAACAAACGAGGCGTTGGGGGGTTTCGCTTTGTCGCGCCGGGGGAAGGACGCCAAATATTAGACGTGTCTATTTTTCGATTCTCTTCCCCCTCGGAACGATATGAACACCCTTTGCGGGGCTAAACTTTCTACAAAGCGTTTTGGCACCCTCGGAAGCGTTAAAATTTAACACCGGCCTTGGCCGTTCGGACCCCTTTGGGATAATGCTTTCGAGAACACCTTGATACCATACGATATGGTACATATAGGCTGGACTCTTTTCAGTATATGTGATATCTTTAGCTTAGTTCATTGTGGAACCAGAATAATCTCCGGGTAAATAAAGCCAAGGAACCTTATGGGAGCGCATCAAAGAGGACTCAGTCCAACCGTTAAGCAATTATGGCCACATCACCGTTCGATGGCTCGGGCCATGGTCACCGGAGGGCTTAGGCCGGGGGATTTAGCCGAAGCCTATGGTTTTTCCGATGGACAGATTTCCCGAATCATCCAATCTCCATTATTTGTAGCAGAGTTAAGTCGACTCGAAGAAGGGGCCGACGCCGTTGCCGTAGATATGCACGGCGCGATTAAGCAAATGGCCGAACGTGCACTTGAAATCCTTGATGATAACCTTAATCAAGTCGGAGTAGATCCCAAGCTTCGTACCTCAACGGCCTTTGATGTACTTGACCGAGCTGGTTATCGTAAATCAGATCGACCCCTCGTGATTGAAGGCGACCTTAACATTTCTCAAACCAATATAGAAAACCTTAGTGATCGTGAATTGCAAAAAGAGGTTATGACTTATGTAGACGACTCGGCTTAGCCCTTAGCCCTTGGCCCTCAGTAAACCCGAATCCATGCAAAGGATGCCACAAAATGCCTACTCCATACGAAAGATACCTTGGCGCTCTCGAAAGAGGTCGAAGTCGGAAAGGAGTTTTTATTACTCCTCAAGCTAAGGCGGCCTTTCTTACCGGAGTACTTCCCCTGACTCCTTTGGCCAAGGAATCGGTAGAAACTCTCGGAGCAGTTAAGCGAATCGGAGACGCGCTTAAGGGAGATCGGAAAGATATATCTCAGAGGGATACTTTTCGAGCTTTGCTCGGTTCAATGCTTATTGGTTCCGGAGGAGGTCCTTCGTTAAGTGCTCCTGTTGGTATGGTCAGGAAGTTCCGAGGACCTCGGGCCATGCTTAAGACTCTTCGAAAGGCTGAGCCTAGAGCCTTGAAACCAACCGGACCTAATCTAAAGAATCTTGCCCAGGGGGAAAATTTCAAGGCCTTCGGAGAAACCATTGAATACACAGGACGTCAAGAAGGGATATCAGGAGATCTTTTCTTATTCACAGCAAAAAGTGGCCCAACCGCTGGAGGTACTTTCGCAGCATCTGAATTATCGGAGAAGGGACTTAAAGAGGGCTATGAACGAATACTTAAGACTTGGGGATTTGTGGCTCATAAGGATATCAAATAATGAGTTTGGTTGTAACCAATGGGAGCGAAGCGTTAAATTTTAACACTTCCGAGCCCGTTGCGGGAACATGATTATGCCAATAATTCTTAACTCATTAGAAGCCGAAACTACAGAAGAGGTAATAAGTGTTCTTGGGCCTCACTTTACTTTGCGTTCTGAGGTAGAGGGTACACATATACTAGGCAGAAAAAAGAGGATCGACTTTGTGCTATTTCCTAAGGAGCATTTAACTGAATTTCCTCAAGTACCGATAGGATTAGAGCTTAAGCCAAAACAACTTTTTGATGGTAATAAGAAACAGTGGATTCACTTAGCTGAACAAGCTCTTGATTATCGCTATACAAAGTTTAATTTGGGCTCTGAGTTTACCTTTCTTCCGCTGATTCTTGTATATCCTCCATGCGAGAACTATACAGCATTACAGCGAGAAACTTTCTCGGATGGTTTTCATTACTTCTCTTCTCGGTTCTTGGGTAGAAAGGCTATTGGAGAGTTAGTATTGAATGATCCTAAGTATGAATTTAAAATTTTACTCTGTGGAGATAACTATTATCGTTATGGTAATAATGGCTTTAGCAAAAGACAATCAGACTTTAGTTTCGAGCGTTATCAAGAAACAAAGAATCCTTCGTTGCTTGGAATCTAAGCCGCAAGCCGCGACGGCTATGGAGTATTACTGATGGATAAGTTTACTCAACTTGTCGAAGACCTGGTGGATGGAAAATTAGGTTTTAATCAAATTCAAATGGCTATGCGGGCAAGTGTCCGTCAGAGAAAAGATGTTCCTGAAAGTATAAAGGATTTACTGTGTGGGCGGAGTGAGTCTCACGCTGGGCTTATTTATAAAATGTTTAAGCTTATTCAAGAAATGATGGGTTCTATGGAATTGGCTTATAGACGCGGAACAGATTTTGCTCCAAAAAAGAAGCTATGAACGAATTCGAGTATCCGAAAGAGTATCGGGAGAATCTAGTTTGGAGAACGAAACTTCTCCGTAGGGCTCAACTTGATAAGGGCTACCGAAGGGTTGTTCGTGAACTCTTCTTTCGAGATCCTCTCTTTGCCTTTAACGGTTTTTTCTATACTCTGGATGTAAGAGTAAGGCCGAGGCATCAGCAGCCCTTTTGCACCTATCCATTTCAAGACGATCTTATCCTTGATGTGAAGAGAACTATAGATGCCGGTGAAGATCTTGTCGTAGAGAAGTCTAGGGATATGGGTTGTTCTTGGATCTTTATTCTTATGTTTCAGTGGTTTTGGCTTGATCCTGCGGGTGGGTCTGATTTTCTCCTTGGTTCTCGTATAGAGGATTATGTGGATAAGAAGGGAGATATGAGAACCCTTCTTGAGAAGGCTCGGTATAATCTTTATAGACTTCCCGGATGGCTTAGGCCAAAGGGTTTTCGTAAGAATATTCATGATAACTTTATGAGGCTTCAGAATCCAGAAACCGGAGCTTCTATTACAGGAGAATCGAATAATGCTAACTTTTCTACCGGTGGGAGGTACTTGGGCGTACTCTTCGATGAGTTTGCTAAGTGGGAAAGTACGGACAAAAGTGCTTGGACAGCAGCTGGAGATGCTACGCCCTCACGTATTGCCCTTTCTACCCCGTTCGGAGCGGCAGGACAATATTATGACCTAGTTACGGATGGAAAGACCAGAAAGATTACCCTTCATTGGAGTCTGCATCCTAAGAAAGCTGTTGGTTCTTACTGTAACTATCCTCTTAAGGAAGACGAAAAAGATGAAGAAGCTCAGCGACTCATAAGGAGTCCTTGGTATGATATGCAGTGTGTTCGTAGACGACCTTTGGAAATTGCCCAAGAACTTGATATTGATTATATTGGAGCAGGTAATCCAGTTTTTGATGGACGCTCAGGAAAAAGAGTTCTTAGTTTACTTAAGGGTGTGAAAAGGGCCATTAAATGGTACGAACCTATGTTCGCAGAAAAAACCCTTAAAGAAGTAGAGGCGCCAAGAGACTCTGAGGGCTATCTTCAGATCTATGATATCTTGGCTAACGACGACCTGGCCGTTCTTGGTGTTGATGTAGTCGAGGGTGTCGAGCACGGAGATTTTGCGGTTATTAAAGTACTGAGCAGAAAACGGAAAAGCATAATCGCAAGTTATTATTCAAAGATCGACGAAGTCCAGCTTGCTGCAATCATTTCCTTTTGCTCGAAGTTTTTTACTACATATGAGACTCCTTGGATAGCAATCGAAACTATAGGACCCGGATTAAGCACATTTGACTTGTGCGTTGAGGTTTGGGAAGTGCCTAATCTTTTCATGATGCCTAAGTTTGATCAGACCAAGGAAACAGTTAGTTGGAAGAAAGGTTGGCGTACTGATTCGGTTTCCCGTAATCGCCTGATATCAACTATTAGAGAATGGCTCTTAGCCGGAGAAGGTTGGTGTGACCAGCGGCTTGCTCGAGAGTTTACCACGTTTATTAAGAATAAAACCGGAAGAGGGGAGGCTAAAGAAGGTGCTCATGATGATGAAGTTATTGCCTTTGGAATTGCGCTTGAGGTGGATATCCTGGCGCCTTCGGGGGAAGTACCTGAGGTTGTTGCGAAGCGGTCTGATGGTCTACCGGAACGAATGTTTATACTTGAAGAACTCCGGCAGGAGGGAGAACCTGTAACTATCGAGGAGCGTTGCATGGCTACGGTAGTTGCTAAGATGGCTGAGAAAGCTGCTACTCAGAGAGAGTTTTACGAAAACACCTTGGATTTGATTTATGGATGAGCGAAGCGTTAAATTTTAACCCTTTGGAGATATTCAAATTCTAATACGAGAAATACTAATAATAAGGGAGAATGATGAGAATGAAGAACTGGAAGAGATTAGTGAGACTGGTTCTAATGAGTGTTTGTGTTCTTTTAGCACTTGAGGGACTAAGTGCAAAGGAAGCAAGAGCACTAAGAGCAACTGCGGGGACGGTGACAAGTTTCTCGGATGCGTTGGTTGGGGAGAGCGGGGTAAGGGTGTGGCAAGTTAATTATACCACCCACGCTAGTGCTGGTACATTTACTGCAATTACTGATACTGATATTACCGGGTGGATTCTTCTTGTTGAGACTGATCCAGGGAGCACGGCTCCAGATGATAATTATGATATCACTTTGAAGAATGTTAATGGAAGGGATATCATGGGAGGTTCTCTTACGGATCGAGATACAAGTAATACCGAGGCGGCTCTTCCATTACAAAATGGGAATTACACGGCAGTATTTAACGAAGGAACACTTGCGATAGCAGTAACTGCTGCAGGGAATAGTAAGACAGCAGAGATTTTTATTTATTACTTGCCTTAAGGAGGAGCGCTAAGCGCTAAGGAGGAGAAATGAAAAAGTATTTAATACCTTTACTCGGGCTTCTTCTTGTTGCAGGAATAGGCTTTGCTCGGCGAGATGGGTTTGTGCCTACACCTTATGGTGGTCCTGATTGGGCTAATGTAGCAATTACAGGTGGAACTATTACCGGGGTTGCTATTACTGGGCTTACTTCAGCAGATATTGAAATGGCTATTATAGCTGGGGCGACGTATACAACTGTCCAAGATATGCAAAACGTTTTTCACTCTGCTGGTTGGGTTTCGGGTGGAGGGATTACGGATGATGCGGACGGGACAATTACAGTCGCTGCTGGGACTGGGCTTATAAGGGCGACTGATACTGCGGTTGCAGAGATAGTTTTTACCGACTGGGCTGCTGAGGCTGGAGCAAACGTAGCCTTGGCCGATAATGATATTAGTTGGGTTTACGTTGAGTATAACGCCGGTTCTCCTCAAGTAGTTGCGGTTACTACAGAGCGAACGGATTATAATACAAATATTCTTCTCGGTTCTATCCAGCGGACAGGTACTACGCTTCATATTAATGTGGTTGATAAGCATGTTGTAGGTGATCATGCAAATAGTATGATTCGTCGCTTAAAAGATACTATGGCATTTGCTCAAGTATCCGGTGGTATTATCAGCGCGACGGGAACCAGAAATATTGCTTTAACGACAGGTAGTTTTTGGCAAGGTTTAACCGAATTTTCTACTGCAGCATTTGATTCAAGTGGTGCTGATAGGTTTTCCTACTGGTATCGTTTGGTTTCAGATAGTGGATGGGTTGAAGTAGCTACTCAATCGGCGATACACCAAACGAATTATGATGATAACTCAGGGACATTAGCTACACTATCAAATAATAAGTATGGAGTTCACTGGGTTTATCTTGAGGTGGACGATGACGTAAATGTAGTTTACGGTCAGGGTGATTATACTCTCGCACAGGCTGAGGATGCCCAGGCGCCCGCTGCTGTGCCCGAGCAGATTTTAACTCACGGGTTTCTTGTCGGCAAGATTATAATTAAAAAAAGTGCCGCCGCTTTCGCTCAGATCGAAAGTGCTTTTACCTCCACTTTCGCTGGGTCACTGGCTACGGATCATGGAAGTCTTGCTGGGCTAGCCGATGACGATCATACTCAGTATTTACTTGCTGATGGTTCACGGGCTTTAGCTGGTGCCTGGGATATGGGGAGTCAGAATCTTACCAATGTTGATATCGATTCTGGTACGATTAATGGCGTAGCAAGTCCTTCATTCACAGGCACTGTAGCTGCTGATATAGTTGCTGCAACCGGAACAATTAATGGACTCGTCAAGGTTACCTTGACGACAGCGGCAACATTGGTATTAACAGCAGCGAATACGGCCGGTGATTTTCACGTAAATGGTGATAATGATGTTATTGACTATACGCTGCCGGGAGCGGCGGCTGGTTTAACTGCTTGTTTCTATGCGGGAAGCTTTGCCCAGGTTGTTACTATTGATCCTGTAGATGGCACAGATACTATTTATCTTGATGGAGCCTCGGTCGGTGCCGGAGATGCAATTGATAGCGCTGGAGGTGTAGCTGATTACGTTTGTCTAATTGCGCTTGATGCGACTAACTGGCATACTCTTGGCCGCTCAGGGACATGGGTTGATGGAGGAGTAGATTGATGAAAGTGAAGAAAAGAATAGTCATATTACTGCTACTAGGTTTTCTTTCCATTTTCTCTTATGTATCTTTTTCGGCCTTGGCTCGGATGTCTGTGATAATGGTAGGAGGTAGTGCAACTGCTGGGTCTGATCTCACGAATATTACTTATGGTTCGGCTAATATATTCGTTACGCCTGCGACGCTGATTGAAGAGCTGAATGTAGCTGCTCTTGACAGCACGCATTTTGTGGTGACCTATGAGGATGATAATGCCACTGGTGATGCCTTAGTAGGTCTTGTCTCGGGAACTACAATATCTTCATATGGAAGCGTGAATGCATTTGAGTCAGGAACTATAACCCTTTCATCTGTTGCAAGGCTTGATGATACTCATTTTGTTGTCGCTTATAAGGATTCTGGAGATGCTAACAAAGGAAAGGCAGTAGTCGGACTGACCTCGGGGACAACGATATCTTCATATGGTGCTATTAACATTTTTGAGGCTGCTTCAATGGACTTCGCGTCCGTGGCGAGACTCGATGATACTCATTTCATAGTGGTCTGGAGAGATAATGTAACTACCTATGGAGAGGCGAGGATTGGATCGGTCTCCGGGACTACGATAACCTATGGAGCTGTCAATGCCTTTAGAAGTGCCTCTACGACTCTTTCCACCGTCGGAGGGCTTGATTCGACACATTTTGTAGTAGCGTTTAAAGATAATAGTGAGTCTAACTATGGCAAAGCCGTGGTGGGATTAACTGATGGTGGAACGACAATATCCTCCTATGGGGCGCTTAATACCTTCAATGCCGCAGCTACACTCTTTCAATACATGGCTGTGCTGGACTCGACTCACTTTGTTGTGGCCTATGAAGATGCTTCTAACCATGGAGAAGCAATAGTAGGCCTGGTCTCAGGAACTACAATCTCGTCTTATGGATCTCCCAGTACCTTTGAGGCTTCGACCATAGACTATATGGCTACGGCAGCTATTGATGCCACGCACTTTGTAGTTGTTTATAGAGACGGCGGAGATACTTTTGGAAAGGCTGTTGTTGGATTAACCTCCGGAACTACAATCTCGTCTTATGGAGGTGTTGCCACGTTCAATGCTGCAAGCACACATTGGACAGGAGTTACTGGACTCGACTCGACTCACTTCGTAATAGCTTATCGAGACAGTGGAGATTCGAATAAGGGAAAGGCTATAGTTGGTGAGATTGATTGAGTATCAGGAATTCGACCTAAGGCATGTCGAAAAAAGAAGAAAAAGAAGAAGGAGCGCAGATAGTGCATAAAATAAGAGCTATAGCTATATTCTACATCCTTCTTATCGGCTGTGCTACTCCACAGATGTTACTGGAATGTCCGGAAGGCGCAAATTGTACAGTAGTTTATGAACATTCAGAACGTACAGTCATGACTGTAGAAGGAGTTGACTAATGGCTGAGGACGAACGAAGAGAGGGCATGGAGAAAGTACGTAAGGGAGTAGTGGAGTTAAGAGAAGAGATAGTCGGGGTGAAGCAGGGTATTGCCTTAATGAGTCAATCTCTTGATGCTAATACTAAGATAACTGATAAGATGCACGATGCAATATTTGACAAAGGTGGCTTAGTGTCTCAGGTTGCCATTAACTGTGCGGAGATAAAGAATTTGAAGAAATTCAAGTGGTATGATCGTGGTCTTGCTATTGTAAGTGGAGTAGTTGGTGGATGGCTTGCAGCAATTGGACTTGGAAAGGGCTAGTTATGAGATTGAATCTAAAACAACAAATGACTAAAGCAACGATCGAGGAGATAGCTCATATATTCAAGATTGATTCTCGATGGGCAGTAGCAGTAGCATTAACTGAAAGCAGTCTTGGTCTAAATCAGAAATCTCCTACAGGAGCACGCGGAGTTTTTCAAATGACCTCGATTGCTATGAAGGATCTCTTGTGGGAAATGGAGAATAAGGATGATGATCTCATTGATATAGTCTGTGGAATAGCATTTTTGAGATTACTATTACGAAGACATGGAACGTTGCAAGATGCTACGGAGCGCTATTGTGCTCCTGGGGATCGAGACTTTTACGTTAAACGCGTGGTGGATTACATGAAAGAACTAAAGGAGGATGCGGTATGTTAGAATTATTTACAATTATTCCTTTGATTATATCTATAGCGAGCGTAGTGGCAAAACTTACTCCAACAGAAGTCGATAATAAAGTGGTCGCATTTGCTCTAAAGTTTATTGATTTCTTGGCTATTAATAATGTTCCTACTAAACTTCGTAAATAGAGACAAGCGTTAAATTTTAACGTTTCGGAGCAATTATGAATAAAAAGCTACGAGATCGACTTGATAAGTTAGAAGATTTGCTTAAGCAAACCATAGGTTTTCTTGAAGGAGAGTATCGAGCAGTAACTTCTTTAGAACGGAGGAATACTGAACTTGAAAAGCAGAACAAAGAACTCTTCGATCGACTTATGGCCAGGGACCTTGAAACTTATGCTACTTATAATCTTCAGCGAGCTTCTGAAGGATTAGAAGCAGAGAACAAGGCATCTTTGGCTCCCGAAGAAGACGAAGATAACGCGGGGTTGGTCTTGGCGGTATCCGCACATACGAAGGAAGGCTAAAATGACTCTTGCTTCAAGGGCCGCAGATTATATGAAAAAGAAGGACAAGAAGGTTACAACTGAGGACGAGCAGTGGTGGCCTGAGGTTAAGAATCGACTGGATCTTGGGTTTGAACTTAGGAAACCATACGATCAGTCTTGGATAATTGACCTTGCTTTCCTGGGTGGTAAGCAGTATACCTTTTTCAATACTACGTCAAGGACTATTCAACAGCTTAAACCCGTGACTGGGAGGATTAGAAATGTTGATAATCAGCTTCTGCCTCGCTGGAGAAGGCAGGTAGCCGATCTCGTTAAAAGCGAGCCTATTGTAAGTGTTGTTCCGGCTACGATGGAAGAAGAGGATATAGAAGCTGCTCATGTTGGAGATAAGGTTCTTGAGCACTTTTGGCAGAGCAATCGAATGAAGCGAAAACAGCGGCAGCTGGCTGGATGGATCTATGCTACTGGCAATGGCTTCTTAGACGATCGTTGGAATCGTAAACTTGGTCCGGTTACTGTAGGTAAGGACGGAGCTCTTGTCTATGCCGGAGATGTTGACTGTGGCGTTTGGAGTCCGTTTGAAATTCTTGTTCCGTTTGCTGTAATGGGAAGTTCTGATCTTCATGGGTTTCCCTGGCTCATTAAAATGAAATGGAGAGATCTGGATTATTACCCAGCTAATTATCCTCGACGCGGAGGAGATGTTGTTGAGGAGTCAATGTCTCTGCCTACTGTTGATACGAGTTTGATCTTTGGAGCTCCAACGGGATCAGCTGCTGCGGGTAAAGTTCCAGGAGCTCTTCTGATCGAGCTTTATATACAGCCTTCGGCGCAGTTTCCTAAAGGAGTGTTTGTTGCGGCAGCTAATGGAACCGTCTTGGAGCGTGAAGAGTTTCCCTTTACTAAATATAACCTCGAGCATTTTAAAGATATAGATCAGCCTGGGCTCTTCTGGGGAAAGGCTACTTTAGACGAGGCCATCGGACATCAAAAGACTTGGAATAGAACTATTAGTTCTATTGATGAGTTTAATCGGGTTATGGCTAAGGGTAAATGGTTAATTCCTCGGAACGCTAAGATGGAGGTAGATCCAGATGATACTCATGGACAAAAGATTAGTTATACTCCAGTTATGGGGCATAAGCCTGATCTTCTGACGCTTAAGAATATGCCTGCGTCTCTTGGGGAAATGCTTAGTATTACTCGACTTTCTCTTGATGATCTCTTTTCAAAACATGAGGTGAGTCGAGGAACTAATAAGAGTGATATTCGATCCGGTGAGATGGTAGCTCTTTTGCAGGAGCAGGATGCTCATGGGAATATTCCAGCTCATGCACTTTACGAAGAGGCTCTTGAGGAGGTAATGGGCAGAGTTCTTCGAAGGATTAAAGAAGGTTATAAAGAAGATCGAATGATTCAGATCGTAGGAAGAGACGATGAGTTCGAAGTTCTTTCATTTAAGGGGGCTGATCTTCGTAACTCAACTGATGTTAAGGTTAAGAAACAATCAAGTTTACCTGATTCACGTATTGCTCGTGAGGCACGAGTAATGAATAACTTTGAAAAAGGGATCTATGGAGATCCTGCTGATCCAGAAACTCGTCGGCATGTAGCTAATTTAATCGAGGATGCTCCAACAAATATTTTGTTCTCGGAGGTTAAGTCGGAAGAACAGGTTGCTCATTGGGAGAATAAAATTCTTGCCGACCTGGAGCAACCAAATGTTTCTCTGATTAATAGTTATGATAACGATACGGTTCATTTAAAAATTCATACTGCTTATCAGCGGAAACTTGACTATCAAAAGCGTAAGATCAACGATCCTGTAATTTATGCTCGATTAGAGGAAAGATTTATTAGTCATAACATGGCTCATAATGAGCGCTTAGCTGAACAACGAGAACGGGCACTAGAAGAGCAGGCTAAATTAAAACAACTGGAGAGGGGGGCATAGTGACAAGGGAAGAGAACGTAGAGAATCTGTGGAAAAAATTTATGACTAAGTTGATTGGATTAGACAAGTGCTGGGACGAATTTGCGGTCAAGGCCAGGGAACTTTCTGGACTAGAGATGCTTAGCCTAGAGGCTCAAGAAGTTCTTTCTCGAGTTTCTATCTGGTCAGAATTTGGAGTTGCCATGAATGCTATTATTGCTTACTCAGGTAGTCAAGGTGGGTTTGAAGTATTTGTAATTCCAGAAAAAACGAAAGCTAAAAAGGGAGGTAAGGAATAATGGGAGATGAAGGTAAGCATACTGACGGAGGCGGTGGTGGTGATGAAGGTAAAATCACTATAGACGTTAATGGAGAATCTAAGCAGTTCAATGCTGAGGATATACAGGGGCTATTGACTAAGCAAACCGAAGCAGACGAGTTTCGTACTAAGTATGCTCCGATTTCTAAAGCCCTTGATAAGTTCGAGGTTGATCCGGCTACTTTCTTAGAACAAGCCGAAGGTTCGTTTGCAGTAACTCGAAAGATGATCGAAGCTGGAATGATCGACAAAACTACAGGAGAAATTATAACCAAAGAACCAGAACCTAAGCCTAAACCTGACCTTAAGTTAGTTAAGGACGGTGTAGATCACTCAGAAAAAACACTTGAGATTGTAAACAAAGCTCTAGGAGATGTTGTTGGGCCGATTAAAAAGCAGGTCGATCTCCTGGAGAAAGAACAAGTAGGTCTTCTCAGAGAAAACATCGGCCTGAAGATTAAGGGTAGGCACAAGGATTTTAGTGATGATAATGTTTCGACACTTCTTGCTAGAGCAGCTGCTAATCCACAGATAGACTTATGGGACCATGCAGAGAAGTTAAAGCAAGAACTGGTCGAAAGTCACAAAACGGCAGAAGACGGCTTCGCAAAGAAGTATGGACTTGATATCGGTAAGCTCCGTAATGACCTAAATGAGCAAGATGATGGTGGTGGAGGAGCAGCCTCTTTTATGAAGGGGAAAATAATGTCCTTTGGAAGAGGTCCTAAGCAAGGTAAAGACGATGTCACTCCAAAAGAAGCCATGATAGAATTTATGAACAAACGGATGCAAAAGTAAAGGAAGGTTACTATGGCTTTTACAGGAACAACGGCGGCAATCTTAAGTAATTACGACGAGGCGCTTAAGACATTTTATTTGCCCGCTATTCAAAAGCAGCTAAATGATGAGACTATTTTAGCTGATCTCATTGATACTAACCAGACGGATGTCTCTGGGAAAAATGCGACAATCCAGTGCCATTTCGGCAGAAGCTCTGGTACAGGAGCTCGAGCTGATGGTGGCACATTACCTGAAGCTGATTACCAGAAGTTTAGGACTTGTACGGTGCCTATGAAGTATAACTATGGCAGGGTTACGTTTAGTGGTCCTACTATTGCAGCGACAAGGGACGAGAAGGGAAGTTATGCTCGGGTAATCGATACAGAAATTTCCGGGATCGTGACTGATCTTCAGAAAGATATCAATCGGCAGCTCTGGGGCTGTGGTTATGGAATCGTCGCTCGATGGGCTGTTACTGGTTCAGGTACTTCCTATGATTTGCCCAAGCTTTACCGAGGTAATGCAGCGTCTACTTCCGGAGACGGTTTTGGAACAACCTTCGGTGGGAAGTATTTCATAGAAAACGGTGGTGGTGTACCTGTTGTTATGACTACTTCTGGTTCCGTGATGACAGTTATGACAGTAGATACGACTAATATGGCTGTATCTGCCATTGATACAACCACAAGTACTACAGTGGACACAGTTACAGTTACTGATCCTTCGGTCAGTGAAGCTACTGGCACGTTTTACGTAAGGCCGGCTTCATTAGTTACTGCTAATGCGTCGTCTACCGCCGGTGCTTGGCGACTGGAAATGATGGGTCTTCGAGGTTTAGTTACTGACACCGATCTCGATGATATTGCTTGTTTTGATGCAGGTTCAAATGCAGGGTTTACCGTTAATGATCCTCTTCAGACCTTGGCCGTAGGAACTTATACCTGGTTCAAGTCCATCGTCAAGAAACATCCTCAGGGGCGCTATGGCGGTCAACGTGCCTTAACGCTTGATCTAATGCAGGAAACCTTCGATGATGTCGAGGACGCGGCAGGTAAGGACTATGGACCTAATCTGATCATAACCACGAAAAAGCTTCGCCGAAAATACCTTAACCTGATGCAGGCGGTTCGAAGAGAGGTTAACACGATGACCTTAGATGGTGGTTGGAAAGCCCTGGACTATAATGGTATCCCTCTTATGGTTGACAAAGACGCTATTGACGGGGAGATTTACTTTCTAACCACTCGAGATCTTCAAATCTATCGTATGAGTGATTACGAGTGGATGCAGAAGGACGGTGCTGTTCTGAGTCGAATCGCAGGTTATGACGCATATGAAGCTGTGCTTTTTCGTTATGCAGAGTTTGGGATCAAACGTCGGAATAGCCAGGCGGTTATTGCAGATCTTGCATACTAACCTTAATATGAATTGCGCTCCGGGACGTTAAATTTTAACGTTTCGGAGTGGGCGGTGGTGGGAGCGGCTATGCCGCAAGGAGAAATAAATTGGACTGGAATCTTAGCAATAGTATAAGAAATTGGGTTATGGCAACTACACATCTTGGAGCTGGGGTTGGTGATATTCATTATGTTGTTCCCGTAGACTCGGCGTACTACGCTTGGTTAAGGGATGATCTTAGACAAGAATCGTCTAAAATTCATTTCAATCTCAGCAATGGTCATGATGCGCTTACGGCAAGTAGGAATGATTGCTTGCTCGTATATCCTGGAGCATATTTGGCTACGGCTGAGCAAGTATGGTCGAAAGCTAACACGCATTTAATTGGGATGGCTGGACCGAATTCGCTTGGGGATCATACTGAACCTAGTGTGGTGTTTCATACTCAGACGGCAAATGTTGCAGCAACGTTAAGCGTTACTGGTGGAACTTGTCAGTTCCATAATTTTCAACTAATCAATAACGCCAGTGATGCGGATAATCTTACTGCTGGTGAGGTTGATGCTCATAGTTCTTATTGGAAGAACGTAGCATTTAAGGGACATTTCGGAGCAACCCAGAACAGTACAGCTGTTTGTTCCTCACTCTATATTATGAACGGAGCATTTAATCCTATCTTTGATGGTTGTACTATTGGTCAGGACAACTGGGGAACACGTTCTGCTGCGAATAGTGGTGTACTGAGATTTGCGGATACTACTGGACGTCCCAGTGGTGGGCAGTTTCGTAACTGTGTATTCTTATCTCGATCAGTTACGGCAACCGTTACTATGGTGGCGGTTCCTGCAGCGCAATGTATCGGCAGAAGTTGGTTCTTTGATAATTGCCACTTCAGTAACTTCTATGATGAAGTAACTCTGCTGAATCAGGTGTTTTATACTGTGACGGGAACTCAGAAATTTACGATTCAACTTCATAATTGTTCTTCGGCTGGATTCACCGAATGGCAAACTGGAGACTTCTCAGTCGTTGTTTCTGATATGCCTATTACAGGACTCGGTGGTGGACAGATGAGACAACCTACTGCTTCAGTCGGAAGCTAGGCGATTAAACTTTTGGGAGGAGCTTCGGTTCCTCCCTTTAGGAGGGAACTATGCCAGAATTACCTACAACCTGTCCAGTATGTTTCGGAAGTGGTTTTGACGGCGGCGAATTATGTACTACTTGTTTCGGCGGAGGGTCAGTTCCAATCGTAGGAACAGCTTATTATACGCTTAAAAAGGCCTATGATATTATGGACAAGTGTAATGATATCATGAATAAGTGCAATGATATTTTTGAAAAGATAAACCAGTAAAGGAGATTTCTTATGTCTGAAGTATTCAAGCGGTGCCAATGTGGAACTAAGTACACGGAAAAAATTTGTCCTTCGTGCAAGGCGCAAAGAGCTGCTGAGAAGGCGGCTAAGAAAACTGACGAAAGCTAAAGGATTTTACCCGAGGAGGCAAACTTATGAGCATTTATGAAAAGCTCTTGGCTACAGACTTACTTCCACCTATTATAAACATGCTTCAAGGTGGTGAGATGTGGCTAAGCAAGGACGACTGGAAGATTCATTATAAGATTAGGGCTATGAAAGCTAGTCCATGGTTTATGACTAATCTTTGCTTTCAACGAGACTGTAGTCGAGGTATGCTTTACTTTAACTTCTACGGAATTATCTGTAAAGAGTGTAGACTTTGTTGGAAGGTTTGTTGTAAAATGACTACGCTTCGACAACTAATGAAAATGAAGGATTTGCAACTTGAAATGGGATTACCGAGTAAATGTGGTTTCGAAACTGTGGAGGACAGGTGGGCATCTCGTAAAGGTGGCCTCTATTCTGGGTTTTGGTACGTTCCTCTTATGGAGACTAAGAATCTTAGCCTTAAGGAAGCGCTTAAGCTTAAGGACTTAATTACGGAAAAACTCGAGGAGATCTTTGGAAAAGCCGTAGTTCCTAAGGTCAAGCGGGGTTGTACTGAGATGGAACGGAGTTTTGGTGACTCAAAGAAGTGGGAAGAGTTGGCTAAGCAAAACGATTGGGAAGGCAAAGAAAAAATTCTCGATAGAATATTCTTTCATGAAGGAAAGACTTATATGACTGAAGAAATGCAGGCATGGGAACGAACCTTTATAGGTACTCATAAGATTCATCAGTGGATTAACTTTGCTGCTCGGAACAATGACCAAACTTACCTTGATTTTAAAGACGCCCCATTTGCGAGCGACTTGCGAGTATATACTAAGGAGGATCTTTATGGAGGCATTGAGCTCATCGGAGGCTGCTAGGATTATTACAGACTTGACTATGCCCAAGGAAAAGTTTAGAATGAAAAAGTGGCGTACTGGTCTTAATGATGCAGTTATGATTCCGGATAGAGGTTTTACTAAGCAACTCAAGAAACTTGACCCGGAGTATGAAGTCATTTGGGACTGGGGAAGTAACAGGTGGGAGATATGGAAATTCCCTAAGGAGCTTGGCCAAGAACCTTATCATGTTCTGACTGTTCAGACGTTAGGTAGAAGTTACAGGGAGCTTGGAGCAGATGTTCTCATTAATCTTCAAGCTATGAGTTGGGATAGATTCACCGCAGATCAATTGGCGGATTATTTTGACGAAATGGACAGTCAAATTCAGCGTAGGAAAGAGAAAAACTTTCGAACTGTTATTGAGGACATAGCCCTTGATACGTTTATTAATATTCACTGTAAGATTATCCAAGTACCTAAGTCCTATAAAATAGGGAGGGCGATTAATGGCTGAGCAAGGTCAAGCAAAGGTAGAACAGTTTAAGCTAAGCAAGGATCAGATTGCATGGGTCAAAGCTTTTCAACAAGTTTCTCGTATAGGTGAGGCACTTCAGCAGAAGATGCAATTTAACTTCGGAGAATTAGAAAGTACTCAAAGGCTCTTTCGAGAAGTCTCTGGGAAAAAAGCCGAACTTCTGAAATTGGCTCCTACGGATAAGCTTAAGGAACTGCCTGGGCAGGAAGACGCAAGCGAAGATTTCAGCACCCAAGGTCAAGAATCAAATCCATTTGAACTGCGCTTCGGTAATGATGAGAGATAAACTATGAACGCTTATGAAATGCTTACGGATTTAAGAGATAATACCGGAGAAAGTGCTGCGGCTCATTGGAGTGATCGTGAGCTTCTTCGGAAGTTGAGCGCGGCTCAACATAGATTAGCTATGACGCTTATGCTTTCTCCTGGTGATTGGCTCATGACTTCGACTCCTTTAACACCTGTGGCCAGTGTTATTACACTTCCTACGGATTGTGCTAAGCCTGTGTATATGGAAAGTACTAGTACCGGATCACCTATTCCTATACGAGGCACAGTCCGAGAAAGAAGAATGACCAGACCAGAAACGACTACCTTTTTCTCTGGAGTTATCGAGGCCTATTTCGTAGGAAATACTCTTGAGATTAATCAAAGCGGATTCACTGATCAGGTTACCCTGTGGTACCAGCAGAGAGTTACGAATCTAATCGCAGGTACTGCGGATACTGGAAGCGGAGCAAACGCAATTATTCTTCCCACGTCTATTGGACCGAGTTATGTAGACGACTACTATAATAGTGTAGTTATTGAGATTGTTGAAGGACTTCTAGTAGGAACGATAGATACGATTACAGACTATACGGCAAGCACTCGAAGCGCTACGATTACCGGAACAGCCGATACGACTACGATATTTGGTTCTCGGAGCGTTCTTCCAGAAGAATGTCATGATTACATAGTTACTCTGGCTACTACACAAGTCTTAGCTAAGCCTTCGAGTGACTTGGACGTAGAAATATTTAAGTACTGGACAAGTTTGCTCAGTAAAGCTAAGCGAGATTTTGAAGAATGGATAGCTACACGGGAAAGCGGCTCTGCTCATGTCAGGATTACTGAGTATACTTAATATTACGAGAGAGGCGTTAAATTTTAACGCTTTGGAGTATTGCACAAGATGCCTAACAAACTTTTCAAAGAAGCCCTTAATGGTAAATACGATGGAGTTACTAGTCCTCTTATGCTTCCTCGTGGATCTTTATCTGATGGGAGTAGTATAAGAAAAGCTTCTCAATTCGGTGGGTGGAAGGCTCGTAAGGGCTGTGCTTTGCATAATACAACTGCTCTTGAAAGTGGAGCCGCAGCTAAGTCTCTTCACTATTATAAGAATCCTATTGGAGGAGATTCGCATTTCATTACTCAGGTTAATTCAAAACTGGTCATTGAGAGTGCTTCGAATAAGCTTCCTCCGACTCAAGATACAAGTTATGGTACTGACTTAGGCGTAACCGTAGGAACAACCCCAGGGTTTTCGACTCAAGTGGGGGAATACTTTTTCTACGCTGATGGTACGAGTAGACCTATATTCTACAATGGTACTCAAGCAAGAGTTCGAGGTTTCTTTTCCTACGATATTAGTAATACAGCTTATGTAGATTACACAAGGTTAGTAACCGATGGAAGAACTGATACAGAAGCTATCTGTGTAGGTGCTGCTACCGATGAGATTATCATTCTTACTGAGCAACAAGCAGACGGATTTGTCTTTAATCTTGGAGGCACGGTTAATTCGAACTCAGTAACTATGGTTATCAAAGCTTGGCGAAGTGGCACTTGGACAACCGTATCTTCATTAAGTGATGGAACAGCTTCCGGAGGAGCTACATTAGCTGTAGATGGTACGGTAACTTGGACCGTTTCCGCGTTAGATGAACTCAGAGTCTTTGGGAACATCATGGGCTACGCCTATCAGATTACTTGGAGTGGTGCTCTTAGTAACTCGGTTGATGTAATTTCTTGTGATGCTACACAAGATCCGGGTACTATAACTAACAAGTGGAACGGACAGGTTAATTGGGTAACTGGCTGCTTCTTCTTTGACGTATCTATAGGAAGTGGAGAGTACCAAGAAGGTGTTGGGAAAGTTACTAACGAATCAGTCTCATCCTATGTTGATATTTCCTCGGCAGCCACAGGAGATTTTCTCTATTTCAAGACTTCTGAGAAGGCTACCTTATTCGGCTTCGGCATAGCCATAGGTTTTGGTAATAGCGCTAATGCTGAGATAGATCAAATGGAATACTGGGATGGAGATTCCTGGGCAGTTGTAACGACTAATTTAATTGATGGAACCTTGGATGAAACTGGTGACTCGTCATATTCTCAGACTGGTACATTTTCCTTTGACGGTAGTGCTTTGAGTCCTCAGAAACGTACGTTCCAAGGAGACGAAATTGCTGGTTATTGGTATCGGTTCAGTTGGGATGCAGCGCTTAGCACAGATGTTCGTTTATACACAGCGGTCTACGGAACTTATCCTGAAGTAATGCCTAGTTATGACGGTTGCGTCGAGTTCAAAGGACGGCTTATGCTATGGGGTGATCCTGAGTTTCCTAACCGTCTACGGTTCAGCGCTTTTCAAGAACCGTTTGGGTTTTGCGGTAGTGACAGCGGCTATACCGAAGCCTTCGGAGACAGTGATCCTATCCTCTCTGTCGAGCAGTTTTATAATGAGCTTATTGTAATCAAGGAACGAGGAGTCTGGCTACTCGAAGGAGATAACCCGACCAACTTTGGAGTACTTAAAGTAGCTACTGGTGTAGGTATAGCCAGCCCAAAGAGTCTTGCTATTAGCGAAGTAGGTTTTCCTTCTGCGCATAAAGACGAAGTGCTTAAGATAGCCCTGTGGCAGGACATTGATGGAGTTTATACCTTCGATGGAAGGAAAACGATCAAAGTTTCTGCTCCGGTTGATCACTATTTTAACCCTGAATTTGCTGCAGCTATTGCCACGGGAAGTTTACGAGATCGACAAGCAGCAGTTGATCCGATTAACAATGAGTACCATCTCTTTTTACCCTCAGTCGAACTTGTCTATAACTACCGAACTGATGAATGGTATCCTCCTTGGACTCGAGCTATTGTGGTTGATACCGCACTTAGTTTTAGAGCTACAGCTAACAGTGAGAATCGTTACTTCTTCTACGGAGCTTCTGCTTCTGGCTTTGTCATGAAGCTTGAAAGTGATACTACAGATAAGAACTCGTCTAATGCCGATGTAGCAATTAGTCACAGTATCAAGAGCCGGGCAATTAGTTATGAACAAGAGTTCACTGTGATCCGATTTACTCTTCGTAAACTATATGCTGAGCTTAAGGCGAGATCAGCAGGTTCAATTACAACTAAAACCTTTGGAGATATGGCTACGTCTGGTACTACCCAGGCTACTCCGAGTGCTATGACTATGGTTAGTTCTGGTAAGAGTATGGTAGTTCCTCAGCTTGAAATGAGTATAGATAATATTCGCAGCTTTCAGGTAGAATTTTCTCTTAATACCGTAGATCAGGAAATAGAGCTAACCAGTTTTTATTATGAGATAAGTGGAAAGGGAACAAGTGAGCAGTAAACGGAGGCTATACTTAGGACCAAAACAATCCTTTCGAGAGAAGTTCTCTGCTCAGGTACGATGGCTTAAGGAGTCCTATGGACCAGAGAGTATTTTCGAGAAGCCTTATCGAGATACTGATTATCGACAGATGCACTTAGATATTCCTCATGGCGCAGGGGTTGTTGCTACGAAGACTCCCGAGGACACAAGGTTTCTCCCCAAAAAATCTATCTGGCAGTTTCCTCCTGCAAGATGTTCAATGAGTCAAGATAACGAGGCTGAGTGCGGAGAAAGTTTTGGTGGAAGTGCTAAAGTAAGCGGGTTTTTTAGTATTGATGATATAACTTGGATAATTACTGAAGATGTAGCAGAAGTAGTTAATCGCTCAAGAACAATCGATTCTTGGTTTCAGACAATAGACTGGACACATGACTCAGAAGTGGATTATAATGGAACGGTTACTATTTGTGCACAAGCAAGCATTGGCGCATCCCCTAGAGAATGGACGGCTTCTTGGGAGATACCTCAGCGTAAGATAGGTCCATTCTGGGTTAACGATCCTGGCTCAGTTGCTTCAGTACGCTTGTTCCCACAGACAATTCATCCTGCTGTAACTTGGCGCCAGACGGCTGCTTGGGCAGCAAGGATCTTAGATTGCGGTTGTGAGGAAGTAGTTATATCATGTGACGAATGTGACTGTGCTTCTGTTTCACCTACAATTAATTTTACTACTCAAAGTATGCAGATAAACGAGACCCAAGACCTTTCAATAACTGATTCCGGCTCGTTAGAAGCAACCTGCTTTACTTGGTCGCTTTCAGATGGTGGTGGTGGTTCTCTTTCCGATCTTACCGGACTCACGACTACCTATACTGCGCCGGGTTCAAATGCTGAGTGTGCAGATAATGCTACGATTTCATTATTGTGCGACGGGAACACTGTGGATACGCTTGAAATTGCCGTTAACGAGGATTCTGGTGCCGGGGTGGCCTATCTTACGAGGGTGCTTGATAGTTGTGAGGTCTTATGTTGTTCCAGTGGGCAACCATATATCAGCTGGACAGGTACGGGAACTCAATACAAATGCGATGGCTCTATATTATGTACTTGTAGCGGAGATGGAACTTTTGCTCCTTCAAACGATCCTGATCAATGCTTTGGTAAAATGGTCGTTAATCTTTCTATAGGATGCGCCGGACAGGGGTGCGGCGATCCTCAGTGGGGAACGGTAGAGGCAATAACAGATCGCAGAGACGCAGCCCAACTTACTGCCGGATGTTGTCCGGGAGCTTTACTTTAATGCTATCAAGAAATGACATAGTTGTGCGCGCCAGAGGAAAATATATCAAGACCGGCGCGACTAAAAATATAACCATTGCTGTTCAAATGTATCTAGAAAACGATGCGAGTAAAGACGAAATAGCGGTCTACAATTCAGAGACAAACGATTTAGCCCGTATCAGAACAATTCTTAAGACCAAGCGGCCAAATTGTAAGGATTGCGGGAATCCGTTAAAGCTGGATTTTAATGTTAGAGATAAGGAAGGGAAACTGTTTCCGACTGCTTTTATATGTAGTAAATGCGGGCTTATACGTTATTTATCTCAAACACTTCCGGAGCTAATAAGGGCTTTTAACGATGGGAATTGACAGCTTACTTGAACAGGCAGAGACAAATTTACAAGCAAAGAAATGTCCTCTCTGTCAAAGGAGCCTTAGATTTAAACCGCCCTGCTGCACTAATAATATAGCGTGGCTGGCTTGCCCTTGCGGGTATAAAGAGGAGTTCAAACGTGATTCTAAAACTAATTAGCTTGGCAATTCTAACAGAAGCCATAGTTGAATTATTTTTCTTCGCCGGGCCTATGATTAAATTCCGGGCATACTTGGTTCGCAAAACGCCCAATTTTACTATATCTGATTACGGGAATGTTTTTGAGTGTAAATATTGCCTGTCTGTATGGGTTGGTCTTTTTGTTGTTTTCGCATCAAGTTATATTAATTATCCTGCCATCAGTTTAATTGCGTATGCTATAATAATTGCCAGGGTAAGTAATTACGTTCACTTAGTTATAAGCACTTTTCGAGATGCTCAGATAAATATGCAACTAACTCGGAAGCGTTAAAATTTAACATCAGGCTCGGAACATTACGTTCCGAAGGGAGGAAGTATAATGGCCTTAGAACAATTTTTACGACCGGAAACTAGTTTTAAAACTCCTGGATTCTTTGGTGAATTCATTAGAGCAAAGGAATCTGTTCGTGCTCAAAGGGTTACGGAATTGGATAAATTCTACGCAAGTCTTGAGGAAGGGCGACGACAGTTCGATCTTTCGACAAGGCTTAAGCGAGAGGAGCTTGACTTGGCTAAGAAAAGTCAAGCAGCTCAAGAGGAGCATCAAAAAGGATTACTTGGAATCAGCCGTAGTGAACTGTATGAACGTGGATTAAGTAGACAGGAACAGCTTAGTAGCTTAAGGTCTATTGAACTTGGTAAATTGGGTTTAGCTGAGAAGCGATTTGAAGCAGAAACTGATGAGAACCTATTCTTACGAGAACAATTTCAGCAACTGTTCAATCCATCTGAGTCTGGTAGAGAACCTACCGAAGGTGCTAGTCTAACTGGATTACGCCTCTTCTCGGATAGGGATTCTGAAGGAGACTTTGCCCGAGACTCAGGGCTTAACCTTGAAGACGAATTCTCGGATGATTTCTTTGCCGGTTATACGGATAATTTCTAACCCAAAGGAAAAGCTCAATGGCATTTAAACTAAGTACAATGAATTTGATTTCCTTAGCTCGATCTATTCGATCTGAGAAAGAGCAGCAGAGGTTTAAGCTTGCTCAACAAGACCTTAACGCGAGGAAGTACAGGCTTTCTTTACGCAAGCAGGCTAGGGTTGAATTCAACGACCAAGTAGATATGGTTAAGTTTACTATGGGTCAGTTGACTGATAGTTATTATAAAGCCAAGGATCCTTCGTTAAGAAATCAGATACGAAATACTATGGCTGGTATGCACGGAGCTTTGCCTGAGGGTATCCGAACTGCTATTGAACCTCTGATTAAGCATAGTCCTATCTCACCTGAGGAACAGCGGTTACGAGACTTTACTCAGAGAGAGCCTATGCCAAGACCTCCGAGTCGGGAACAAAAGATTGATCTAAGTACTGATCCAGCTAGTTGGGAAGTTACTCCACAAGAGTGGGCTACGTATGAATTTGAACTGAGTGATTGGAAAAGTAAGAAAGATAATGTAGTCTACGGAAGAGATATTACTGACCGAGTTGACTTTGTGAGTATTGCGGGGAACGCAGCTTTCCGGGATAAGTCAGGACGAGTGAGCTTGTATTCTGATCAAGAGCTTGAGATCAAGGATCTTGCTAAGGAACTTGATACTACTCCTGCCGCGCTTAAGATTAATAATTATTATCACAAGACTGATCAAGGGTTTCAACAAATCGAAGACGGAAGAATAATTACTTACGAAGTTGACAGAGATCTCCTCGAAGCTCCTGATCGAAGTCCTTTGCGTAGACGAGTAGTTAATATAGAGAAGTCTCCCTTTGTCAAAGATCCTGCTCCATATCCTAAGGAACTGACTAAGTTCATGCAAGAGTTCTCGAGTCGAGGAAAGATCAAGACTGGTAAAGGTTCATTTCGAGAAGTTCCGTTTGTCAAGCAAGTGTATGATTCACTTAAGGAAGAACTCAAAGATCCCAAGAGAAAAGGTTCTACCGAAGCTCTTTTGCGTACGGTCTTTCCTGAGTACTCGTTTCAAATATCTCCGGTCAATCTGAGCAAACCTCTTCTCTATGATAACGGAATATTTAGTTCCTCACTTTTTGGCATCAATCTTAAGGATAACTTTAAGCTGATTCCAATTCGAGGAGTTCCCAAGGCTTTCGGTAAAGCTCGGGGCGGAGAAACTAAAGTTTACTTCGTAGATGAAAACGATCTTGTCTATGATAAGAATAATGTACTTCTGGGAACCGTCAAGGACGTATGGCAAGGTCAAGGAGCTGACGAATAATGGCTAATTATTTAACTCCAAAAGACGTGCCTTCTCTCGATCAAGTAGGCTTTAAGTCTAAGCCAGAACTTAAACAGGCGGAGACAAACTATCTTACGATTAAGGAAATACGAGGTCAAGGAAGCTTTGTTCCTCAGGAAGAACCATTGACTGAGTATGAAAGGCTTCTGGCTCAGACATCTCCGACATTGCTTGGAGCTTATAAGGCAGTTGAGGCCGTAGGTAAAGCTTTTCTTCATATGGTTCCCTATGGAAAGTATGCTTTGCCATCAGAACGAGATCGGCTCTTTGCACTAAGCGAAGAAGATCAACGCAGCGCTTTGTTATGGGATGCTGCAGGAGCTGTCCTTGACGTCTATCTCTACTCTGGCCGAGCCTTTAAGGACATAGGCAAGTTCAGTAGACTCGTCGGAGGTAAGTTCGTAAAAAAGCCTCGAGTACTTCCCGATATAGAAGCAGCTAAGGAGCTTCGGAGGATTGCTCCTAATCTTAACTCAGAGCCTTTTATGTATCGTCAAGCAGCTATGGATACCTTTCTCAAGCAAGGAATGCATCCAGAAGAAGCTATTGCTATAACTAAGGTAATTCAAGGAGCCGATGATGTTATATTAGGAGATGCTGTAGCTTCGGTAGTTCGAAGAGGAAGAAAGACTTCAGCCGCGTTTAATAAGTCTACGAACTGGATCATTGGTCAGGAAAATATTCGAAAGCTTAACACTAAAGTAGGACTTAAGTTTTCTGAAACTAACCTACGG